>Ga0316224_1000081_pt1 | contig 147439 bp, 154 predicted proteins | sample TBH18013metaG_FD_206254 | JGI IMG/M metagenome (GOLD analysis project Ga0316224, IMG submission 206254) | Freshwater microbial communities from Trout Bog Lake, Wisconsin, USA - TBH18013 | ecosystem: Environmental > Aquatic > Freshwater > Lake > Hypolimnion/Profundal zone | place: USA...
CCCGCAAAGGTTTCGGCAGCGAAAACATGTCGCCCCATAATTTGACCCTGTCGCTGATCGGCGCCTCGCTGTTGTGGGTCGGCTGGTTCGGCTTCAACGCCGGTTCCGCCGTGGCCGCCGACGGCCGTGCCGGTTTCGCCATGGCCGTGACCCAAGTCGCCACCGCCACCGCCGGTTTGTCGTGGATGGCGGCCGAATGGATCGCCCGCGGCAAGCCTTCGGTTCTGGGCATCATCTCGGGCGCGGTCGCGGGCCTTGTCGCCATCACCCCGGCTTCCGGTTTCGTCGGCATCGGCGGATCGCTGGTCATCGGCTTGGCGGCCGGCGTGATTTGTTTCTGGGGCGCCACCAGCCTTAAGCAGGCTTTGGGCTACGACGATTCGCTGGACGCGTTCGGCGTGCACGGCATCGGCGGCATCGTCGGCGCGCTGCTGACCGGCGTGTTCGCGGTCGAAGGCATCGGCGGAACCAAAGGCGTATTGGAAGGCAATGCCGGACAATTCCTGATCCAGGCCGAAGGCGTTGCCGCCACCTTGATCTACACCGCCGTGGTGACCTTCATTTTGTTGAAGATCGTCGACGCGGTGGTCGGTCTGCGCGTCGCGCCCGAGGAAGAAGTGGAAGGTTTGGACCTTGCCCTTCACGGCGAAACCGTACACTGATCTTTCAAAGTACCGCATTGTTTGCGTAAGATGCCCACCCCGGAATACCGGGGTGGGTTTTCTTTTGCCGTTTTGGATTCCAATGCTCAATCCCCGTCTCGATCTGCTGACCGATTATCCGTTTCAACGCCTTGCCGATTTGCTGGGCGCACCGCCCGGACCGCAATCCATCGTCATGTCGATCGGCGAGCCGCAGCACCAGCCGCCGCCGATGCTGGCGGAAATCCTGGAAAAATCCGCCGCCGATTGGGGCAAATATCCGCCCGCCAACGGCACCCAGGGCTTTCGCGACTCGATAAAGGCGTGGCTGACCCGCCGTTTCCAATTGTCGCCGGATTTGATCGACACCGAAACCTGCCTTTTGCCTGCCGCGGGCACGCGCGAGGCCTTGTACATGACCGGTCAACTGACCCCGGCGGAAAAAAACGGACAGCCCGCCTTGGCGTTGCTGCCCAATCCGTTCTATCAAGTGTATCAGGGCGCGGCGGTCATGGCCGGAGCCGAACCCTATTTCGTGGCGGGAGCCAACGATCCGGTCGCCCAGCCGGATTACGGATCGCTTGCGCCGGACATCCTGGATCGCGTCACCCTGGCATTTTTGTGCTCTCCCGCCAATCCGCAAGGATCGGTTGCCAGCCTCGACCAATTGAAGCGCGCCGTGCAATTGGCGCGTAGGCACGATTTCATCCTGGCGGTGGACGAATGCTATTCGGAAATCTGGGACCGCGAGAAACCCAGCGGCGTCCTAACCGCGTGCGAGGAATTGGGTCAAGGCCTGGGCAACGTTCTGGCCTTTCATTCCCTGTCGAAACGATCCAGCGCGCCGGGCTTGCGTTCGGGCTTCGTGGTCGGCGATCCAAATCTGATCAAGAAGTTCGCCCGCATCCGCTCGTATGGCGGAGCGGCGGTCCCGTTGCCGGTGATCCATGCCTCCGCCGCGCTGTGGCGGGACGAGGCCCATGTGGAGCAAAACCGCATTCTGTACCGACGCAAACTGGATCTGGCCGAAAAGTACTTGGGAGGGAGGCCCGATTTCCGCCGTCCCGAGGGCGGTTTTTTCCTGTGGCTGAAGGTCGGCGACGGCGAGGCCGCCGCCGTGGCCCTGTGGAAACGGGCGGGCATCCGGGTTCTGCCCGGCGCGTATCTGGCCCGGGACGGTTCGGACGGCGTCAATCCGGGAAAAGCCTATATCCGCATAGCCCTGGTCCACGATCTGGAAACCACCGAGCGGGCGTTAACGCAAATACGCGACGTCCTTAACACTCTTTAAATCCCGCCTTGCGACAATGTCGTCGTATGTAAGTCAAGCGGGGGCATATGGCTGTTCAACAAAAAGGCGATCGTAAGCGGGCGTTCCTGCCGCAAGGATCAATCGAAGCGTTTCACCGCACCGGTTTAAGGACCGGCGGTTTGGGACTGGCCATGATCGGCGGTTCGATTTTGACCGCGTTGATGACCTCCGACCCTCACGATCCCAGCGCCAACGCCACCGGATTGGGTCCGGTTCGAAACGCCTTGGGCCACGGCGGCGCTTGGGCGGCGGATTGGCTGTGGCAAATGTTCGGCTGGGCGGGATTGTTCATGTTCCTGGTGCCCACCGTGTGGGGCTTGAAAATCCTGATCGGCGGGACCGTTCCCTCGTTGTGGCGGCTGCGCATGGCGGCTTTGCCGGTAACGCTGGGCGTCTGGAGCATCGCCTTGTCCGCTTTGCCGGGGCAGGGATCGGCGGCGGCCGTTTGGTCGGACGATCATCTCGGCGGCGCCTTGGGAATGCTGCTTTACCGGGCTCTGGCCGATTTGCTTCCCGGCGAATTAACCCTTATCGTGCCGGTTGCGGCGTTGATTCCCGCCATCGGACTGGCCGTGTTCAGTCTAAGCCTTAGCCCCCGCGAATGGGCCGTGGTCGGCAAAAGATCGTTGGCCGTCGGCGCCAAAGCCGGACAAATGGCCCAGGCCTTGCGCACCTTGTCGGTGGAAACCACCTTCCGTCTTCCCGTCCTGGACAGGCGCTCCGAGCCGTCGCTCGACGCTTCCGGGCACGATCATTCCCATGTGGTGGTCGAGCGCCGCCAGCCTCCGGTCGCTCCCGGCAAACGGGAGCAGGCGGCCCGGCAGCCGTCGCTGGATTTGGGCGTCGCCGCTCCCGACCAGAACGGTTATGCGTTGCCGCCGCTGGAAATGCTGTCCATGCCGCCCGCCGCGCCGGTGGCGCACTTGAATCAGGATGCGCTGTCGCAAAACGCCCGCATGCTGGAAACCATTCTCGACGATTTCGGGGTCAGCGGCCAAGTGGTCAAGGTCCGGCCCGGCCCGGTGGTGACGCTGTACGAATTGGAACCGGCGCCCGGTACCAAGACCAGCCGGGTGATCGGGTTGGCGGACGACATCGCCCGCTCGATGAGCGCCCTGGCGGTTCGCATCGCCACCGTTCCCGGCCGCAACGTAATCGGCATCGAGCTGCCCAACGCCAACCGCGAAACCGTGTTCCTGCGCGAATTGCTGGCCTCGGAGCAATTCGAAAAGGCCCAGCAGCGCCTGACCCTGGTGCTGGGCAAGGATATCGGCGGTCTGCCGGTGATGGTCGATCTGGCGCGCATGCCCCATCTGTTGATCGCGGGCACTACCGGGTCGGGCAAATCGGTAGCGGTCAACACCATGATCCTGTCGTTGCTGTACCGACTGAAACCGGAAGAGTGCCGCCTGATCATGATCGATCCCAAGATGCTGGAACTGTCGGTATACGACGGCATCCCCCACTTGCTGGCACCGGTGGTGACCGAGCCCGGCAAGGCCATCGTGGCGTTGAAATGGGCGGTTCGCGAGATGGAAGACCGCTATCGCGCCATGAGCCAAGTGGGTGTGCGCAATATTCAAGGCTATAACCAGCGTTTGGCCGAAGCGGCGGCCAAGGGCGAAACCCTGACCAGAACCGTGCAGACCGGATTCGATCCCGAAACCGGCAAACCCATCTACGAAGAACAGGTCCTGGCCCTGGCGCCGCTGCCGTTTATCGTGGTCATCGTCGACGAAATGGCCGATCTGATGCTGGTGGCGGGCAAGGACGTGGAAGCGGCCATTCAGCGTTTGGCGCAGATGGCCCGCGCCGCCGGAATTCATTTGATCATGGCCACGCAAAGACCGTCCGTGGATGTGATCACCGGCACCATCAAGGCCAATTTCCCCACCCGCATCTCGTTCCAGGTGACCTCGAAAATCGACAGCCGCACCATCCTGGGCGAACAGGGCGCCGAACAATTGCTGGGTCAGGGCGACATGCTGTACATGGCGCCGGGCGGCCGCATCACCCGCATTCACGGTCCGTTCGTTTCCGACCGCGAGGTCGAGCAAGTGGTCGAACATTTGCGCTCTCAAGGCCAGCCCGATTACGTCGAGGCCGTGACCGAAGAGGAAAGCGAAACGTTCGGCGGCGGCGAAGCGGGGCCGGAATCAGGCGGCGGCGGCTACGACGAATTCTACGATCAGGCGGTGGCGCTGGTGGCCCGGGAAGGCAAGGCTTCGACCAGCTTCGTCCAGCGCCATTTCCAGATCGGCTACAACCGCGCCGCCCGCATCATCGAAAAGATGGAGGCCGAAGGCGTGGTCAGCAAACCCAATCGCGTCGGCAAACGCGAGGTGCTGATTGGCGGGGGAGAGTAGTCAAATATTGACGCATCGGTCCCTGCTGCCTAGATTACGCCCATGTACCGATCCATCCTATTTCTTGTCCTGTGCGCCTTCTGCGTCCGCGCCGAAGCCGCCGCGTTGTCCGACCGGGACAAGGCCGACATCGCCCAGGCCGAAGCCTATCTGAACGGATTTTCCACTCTGAAGGCGCATTTTCTGCAAGTGTCCGACGATGGTGGACAGGCTGAGGGCACCGCCTATCTGTCCCGGCCGGGACGGCTGCGGCTGCAATACGATCCCCCCGCCAAAATGGTGCTGATCGCCGACGGAACCTTTTTGATCGTCGACGACAAGCGTTATGACAATCCCAGCTATTTGCCGCTGGGTTCCACACCGGCCGGGGTGCTGGTGCGAGAAAAGATCGACTTGCTCGGCGGCGATTTATCGGTGTCCAAGGTCCTGCGCCAGCCCGGCGTGGTCGCCGTCACCATGACGGAAAAAGACGATCCCGGCCAAGGCGAACTGACCTTGGTGTTTTCCGACAAACCCTTTCAATTGCGGCAGTGGCGCATTGTCGACGCGCAGAATCAAGTTACCACCGTTTCGCTGTTCGACATTCAAACCGGCATTCCGCTTGACCGCAAACTATTCGTTTATAATTCCCCTCAGAATTTTTAGCGTTATTTGCCACAATATGCATTGTGCACATGGCTGATATTTGATTTTGGCGCTTCTTTTATGGAAATTCCTCCATCATAATCCCATCTATGTAGAGTGGGTTGCAATAGCCCATCTCAGTGAGATATGGTTTCCCCTGCCATACTCACCTCCCTAATACGGAGCCGGGCGCTTGGTTACCCCCCTAACCAAGCGCCCATTTCGTGTCCTTCATGCGTATCCTTACCTGGAACATCAATTCGTTGCGTCTTCGCCTGGGCCTGTTGGCCCAAGTGGCGGACGTTCTTCGGCCCGACGTGGTCTGTCTTCAGGAAACCAAGGTCCCCGACGATTTGTTCCCGTTGGGCGCGGTGACCGCCCTTGGCTTCCAGCATGTGGCGTTCAAGGGAATGAAGGGCTACAACGGCGTCGCGATTCTGTCGCGGTTTCCGCTGGAGCGGGTCCAGACGCACATTCGCTGCGGCAAGGATGATTGTCGGCACATCAGCGCCCATGTGGCCGGGGTGGAACTGCACAATTTGTACATCCCCGCGGGCGGCGATGTTCCCGACCCGGATTTCAACGACAAATTCGCCCACAAGCTGAACTTTCTGACCGAGTTGACCGAATTGTTCCAAGCCTCGAATCCAAAGCAAACGCCGATGATCCTGGCGGGCGATCTAAACATCGCTCCGTTGCCCAACGACGTTTGGTCGCACAAGCAGCTGCTGGGCGTGGTCAGCCACACGCCCGTCGAGGTGGACCTGTTGACCGGGTTGCAGGAAACTTTGCGCTGGGTCGACGGGGTGCGCCGCTTCGTGCCGCCCGAAGAAAAGCTGTTTTCGTGGTGGAGCTACCGTTCATCCGATTGGTCGCGCAACGATCGCGGCCGCCGCCTGGACCATATCTGGGTGACGCCGTCGCTTGAACCGAACTTGCGCGGCGCTTTGATCGCCAGGGAATGCCGCGATTGGACTCAACCCTCGGATCATGTGCCGGTGATGCTGGATTTAGAGCCGATCTGATATCGCATTCAGGGTATCGGGCAAGGCGACGATGGCAATCACGCAGACAACGCGAATCGGTTGATGGATCAGGATCGTCGGATCGAACAACATGCCGATGGACACGAAAAACAGGACCGAGAACGCATCGCGCAGCGGCAGGGATTCTTCCGCCGCCCGATGGCTGAATTCGGTTCGCCCATTACTGAACCGTTAAAATTAATAACCGACGCGAAGCTCAAGAAATGGTCATGCTTGCGTCACATCTTTAAACACCAGTTCCCCCTCACAACCCCGCCATCTGGCGTAAAGCCTGGTTAATATGAGTTTGCCAGCAGGGGCCGTGTGGCCTGGGTATTACTCCCGAGACGTAAGTCTCAACAGGCGGTTGCGTTGGTGGATAGCGATACCGTTCTTGACGGCCGCAAAAATTTCCGTGGGGAGAAAGCCCCAACTAAAGATGTCCGGTTTATCTCGTGAAATCGGCCTTAAATCATAACCGGGCCAGATAAAGCGGTTGAGTTCACTGGTGACGATCCAGGATAGCGCATCGTCAAGGCCCAGGCGTCGCTTAATATGAGCGGGAATTTCAACAGCGTGGGGATCGTTCGGATAGCTATGCGTGATTGGAGCGACATAGACTTTTGTGTCGCCGTCATCATCCACCGAGGCAAGAACGATAGCACACGGGCGGACCTTTCGGCCTTCCTCCGCCCCGGCATCATGGTGGTTACGCCAGAGATAAGAATAAGAAATGACCAGACCCGGAACGGGAGTCGGCAAAGACATTCAGCGATTATCACTTATCGAGGGCGTAGCGGTGTTCCATCGGAATCTCGGCGGCGTCTATCAGGGCCGCTTCCGCATCGCTGAGATCGGCTGAGGTGATGGCTTCACGCTGAGCTTGCTTCATCTGGTGGAAGGTCTTTGCCGAAACGATGTACACGGTTTCCCGACCGTATTTTGTGACCTGCACGGGCTCGCTCAGGGCGCGATCGTGAAAGGCCCCAAAATTTTTCTGAACGTCAGTCGCTGAAGCAATGGTCGACATAAAAACCCCTTTTCCGTATTTTCCGCAACATACGTAATATCCCTTATTAAATCAAGGCTGCCTTGCGCGCTCAATCCTCATACACACGTAGCGTAGCGCAGCATGGCCTTCACCGGTTTGGAGCGAACCGCTCCAGAACGTGGCGGCACATGCCGCGGGCCAGTTCCTCTTCGGCGTAAAAGACCGTGCCGACGCCCTCGTTGCGCAGCAAGATCGCGTCGTCCTCGCTAACGCCGCGCAGGATGATTTCGATGTCCGGGTTCAGCTTGCGGGCGATCTCGGCCATCTGCCGGACATTCAGGGTGTCGGGCAAGGCGACGATCAGCATGGCGGCGTCGGCGATGTGGGCCTGGATCAGCACCGCCGGTTCGGCGGCGTTGCCGGAAACGGCGGCCATGCCCTGCTTGCGCAAATCCTCGACCAGTTCGCGGTTCTGTTCGGCCACCACGAAAGGAATGGCGCGCTCGCTCAAAGCCTTGGCGATCCGCCGACCGACCCGGCCGTAACCGACCAACACCACCTGTCCTTCCAGATATTTGCTGTCCGTGCTCATGGGCAGCTCGGCGAAAGGATCGTCCCGCCGCTCTAACCGGCGCGCCAGTTCGGATCGTTTCAACACCCAGCGGCGAAAGGGGGCGATGGCGGCAAAAAGAAAAGAATTCATGGCAATGGAAATTAAAACTCCGGCCAGCACCAAGTTCATTCCCTGCTCGGGCAGGACGCCCAAGGCCAAGCCCAGACCGGCCAAAATGATCGAAAACTCGCCGATTTGCCCCAAACTCGCCGCCACCATCAGCGCCGTGTTCAGGGGATAGCGCATAAGCAACACCAAGGACAATGCCGCGCAGGGCGTCGCCACGGCGACGATGGCGATCACGCAGACAACGCGAATCGGTTGATGGATCAGGATCGTCGGATCGAACAGCATGCCGATGGACACGAAAAACAGGACCGAGAACGCATCGCGCAGCGGCAGGGATTCTTCCGCCGCCCGATGGCTGAATTCGGATTCGCCCATCACCGTTCCGGCGAAAAAAGCGCCAAGGGCGAACGAAACGCTGAACAGGGCCGAAGCTCCATAGGCGATGCCGATGGCGGTGGCCACCACCGACAACGTGAACAATTCCCGCGAGCCGGTACGCGCCACTTGCCACAACAGCCACGGCAGCGCCCGTCGTCCGACGATCATCATCAAGGCGATGAATGCGGACACCTGAAGCAGGGTCTGCCCGACGGTCATCCACAAGGGCTTGGTCAGGGGCGCGGCCGGAACCAACCCGCCCATTCCGCTGGCCAGCGGCGGCAGCAGCACCAGAACAAGGACGGTGGCAAGGTCCTGGAAAACCAGCCAACCCGCCGCGATGCGTCCGTTCATGGTGTCAAGAAGGCTTCGGGATTCAAGCGCCTTCAGCAACACCACGGTACTGGCGCTGGACAGCGACAGGCCGAAAATCAACGCGCTGCCGAAGCTCCACCCCCACCACCAGGCCAGAACCGTTCCCAGCAGCGTGGCCAAACTCATTTGCACCACCGCTCCGGGAATGACGATGCGCTTGACCGCCAGCAAGTCGTTCGGCGAAAAATGAAGGCCGACGCCGAACATCAGCAACATGATGCCGATGTCCGAGAGTTGCGACGCGATCCGAACGTCGGCGACGAATCCGGGATTGGCCGGGCCGATGACAATTCCCGCGATCAGGTAGCCCACCAAGGCCGGAACCCTGATCCGTTCGGCAATGAAGCCAAACAGCAAAGCGACGCCGAAGCCGGCCACAAGGGTGGTGATCAGTGAAAGGTTGTGATCCATCGAGTGCGGCTTTCAAATTCGTCGGCGAAAACGAAAATAATTTGACATTTTAGCGATAGAGAGTCAGTATAAATACTGTTCTTGTGAGGTCGAAAGGAGTTCACGGGGACGCATCTAAGGTCGCAAAACCATGAATTTGGTGGAGCGGCAAAGATTGGAGAAGTAAACCCGGATGATATTGCCGGAAAAGGTGTGAGGCATTATTGACAATAATGCCGGACCAAAAATTGCTGGACTTGTATTATCACCGGTTTTTACCGGATCTAGGGTCCGTGAGACCCCTAACCAAAGCCCCGATCAGAGCCTGAACGCTCGCGGGGCTTGGTCTTATTCGGCGCACGGGGTCGCACAGTGAATCGGTTGCACATCAAGCACGAGACGGAATACCTGTTTCCAACCCGGGTGACGCTTAATCAGCACCGGCTGTTGATGCGCCCGCGCGAGGGTCACGATGTCCGCATCGAGTCGTCGTTGCTGGATATCGCGCCCGCGTACACGATCAAATGGCACCGCGACGTATTCGACAATTGTTTAGCCAGCGTCGGTTTTACGGAAAGATCGGATCGCCTGATCATCGTTAGCGAGGTGGTTATCCAGCATTACGATCAGGCGCCGTTTGACTTCCTGATCGACGATTACGCCGTGCGGTATCCATTTTCCTACGCGGTCAGCGATCAAGCCGATCTGGCCGCCTTTCAAAGGCCGATCTTCGGCGACGACCAAGCCGCCGTTGCGGATTGGCTGCGGCAATTCGACTGCGACGGTTCGGAAACCTTCGCCTTGCTGGTGACGCTGAACCAGGCGATCGGCAATCAGTTCCGCTATCATATTCGGGAAGAACCAGGGGTCCAGCCGCCTGCCCGCACCTTGTTTCTGCGTAGCGGTTCGTGCCGGGATTACGCCACGCTGTTCATCGAGGCGTGCCGCGCGCTGGGCTTGGCCAGCCGGTTCGTCAGCGGCTATCTTCACGCTCCGGCGACCGAGGCGGGCAACGCCTCGACCCATGCCTGGGTCGAAGTCTATCTGCCGGGCACCGGGTGGAAAGGGTTCGATCCCACCTCGGGCGAGGTCACCGGCAGCCGACATATCGCCGTGGCCGTGGCGCGCGATCCCGTATCGGTTCCCCCGGTTTCGGGCAGCTTTACCGGTCCCGGCCTGACCACGCCGACGATGCGGGTGGATGTGCGGGTCAATCGGCTCAACCCGGATTTCATACCCTCTCTCGGAACGTGATCGCGTTCGTCACAACGCCGGAAATCCCGGTCAAATTTCCATAAGCGCGCCCAGTTCAACCAAACGGTTGTTGGGTATGCGGAAAAATTGCGCGGCGCCGCTGGCGTTATGATGCAGGAATTCGAAAATGCGCAGGCTGATCAAGCTTAGCGACGAGGCTTTCGCCCGGGTGATCGTTTCGCGCGACAGGAAGAACGAGGTTTCCATCATATCCACGCCCTTGCCGTTAAGAACGCAGTGTTCCAAAACCTTGGTCAAGTTGGGGGTTTCCATGAAACCGTACCGGACGTCGATGGCCCAAAAGCCTTCGCCCAGGTTGCGAACGGTAACCCGGTCGTTCTTGGCGACGCGCGGCACATGTTCGTTGTCCACATGAAGGATGATGTTGCGCTCGTGCAGGACTTTGTAATGCTTTAGATTGTGCAACAGCGCCATGGGGGCGATGCCGGGGCGCCGGTTCAAATAGACCGCGGTTCCGGGCACATGCTGCAACCGGCCGACGGTCGAGATGAAAAGGCCGATGGACATGCTGCTGGCCTTGAGTTTTTCAAGCACGGCCACGCGGCCGCGATGCCAGGAATTCATCACCATGAACATGCAGGCGGCCGCCATCAGCGGGACCCACCCGCCGTCGAAAACCTTGGTCAGATTGGCGCTGACAAAGCACAAATCGATGACCGCCAGGGTTCCGGTCACGCCTGCGCACGCAGCCAGATTCCATCTCCATACCTCGCGGGTCAGCACGTACATCAGCATGGTCGTCAGCAACATGGTGGTGGCGACGGCGATGCCGAACGCCGCCGCCAGCCGTTCCGACGATCCGAACCCGACGGTCAATCCCAGCGTGAAAATCATCATGATCCAATTGACGATCCCCACATAGATTTGCCCGTAACCCTGATCCGAGGTCTGGGTGATGGTCAGGCGCGGCAGCAAGCCCAGTTGAATGGCTTGGCGGGTCATGGAAAACACCCCGCTGATGATGGACTGGCTGGCGATGATGGTCGCGACGGTGGCCAGCGCCACCATGGGTATGCGCCACGGTCCGGGAATCAGGGCGAAAAAGGGATTGTCGCCGGTGCGCAGGGCGCCGTCGACGATCAGGGCCGTTTGTCCCGAATAAGACAGCAACAGACAGGGCAGGACCAGACAGTACCAACCCAGCCGGATGGGACGCGCGCCGAAATGCCCCATGTCGGCATAAAGAGCCTCGGCTCCGGTGACGCTCAGGAAAACCGCGCCCAGCACGGTGATCGCGGTAAAACCGTTTCCGGTCAAATAATCCACGCCCACGCGCGGGTCCAAAGCCGCCAAAACCGCCGGATGGGCAAACACTTGGCTTGCTCCGGCAAGGCCGATCGCAAGGAACCAGATCACCATGACCGGGCCGAACAGCCGTCCGATCGCCGCGGTTCCCCGGCGTTGCAAAATAAACAAGGCGAGAAGAACGGCCAGCGAGGCGGGGACGATATAGGGGGCGAACGCGGGAAACGGATCTTTCACGCCTTCCAGGGCGCTCAACACCGAGATGGCGGGCGTGATCGCGCCGTCGCCGAACAACAAGGCGGCGCCCAGGATGCCGATCACCACGATGACGCGACGTTCGCGATGCTTGAGACCCAGCAGGGACATCAACGCAAGGATGCCGCCTTCGCCTTCGTTGTCGGCCCGCATGATCAAGGCCACGTATTTGACCGAGGTGGTGACGATCAAGGTCCAGACGATCAGCGACAGCATCCCGAGCGCGCTTTGCGGCGACGCGCCACCCGACCAATCCAAGGCGGTTTTAAGGGTATAAAGCGGACTGGTGCCGATATCGCCGTAAACGACGCCCAGCGCGCCTAAGATCAGCGCGGGCATTCCCGCCGGACGGTCGTTCGCATTATGGTCCATGATTCCCCCGATCATTACATTCTGAACTGGATAAGACTATAAAGCCTTGTTTAATGGAACAGTTATCTTGAAATATGTAAAATTACTGTAACGATGATGATCGGCGTGCGAGACGGCTCCACCGATTATTAGTCCTGAACGTGATTATACTCGTAAGTCTTCGATCACGTCTGCCGTCTCTTGTTGCATGGAGGTAGTGATGAACACATCCCGGCCGTGGCGGGGGATGACGCTTGCCGTCGTCCTGACCGCGACGCTTTCGGCCTGTTCGGTCTTCGAAGCGTGCAATAACCCCGCCTGCATGGCGGATCGAAAAATATCGGACGAAGTTCGCAAACAGTTCGAACAATACGGCGGCTTCATTCCCCTGGATGTCAGCGTTCAAACCTATGACGGAATCGTCTATCTATACGGGCTGGTGGAAGACCGAAACGAGGTGGACCGGGCGATTGCCCTTGCCAAGGTCAAAGGCGCGAAGGAGGTTAGAAGCGAAATCAGCGTCGAGGGAACCATGTGAGCTCGAAGCACGGGCAACTAAAAATGGTCGGCGATACTGAAATCGGTGAAAGCGATGCTTAGTCCGTCACAGCCTGCTTCCACTTTATGCCGATGAAAAGCGATCGAGCGGTCCCTTTCGATCCATAAATAGTCGGCGGTGTCCGCGCTATCCGGCGAGGGGGGTGTCGACTCGTCACCGTATTCGCGGCGCAGGGCGTCCAACGTCTTCTCGACCCGGCGGTTGCATTCGGTTTCCGATAAAATCGCGGCGGGTCCGCCCGCCACGATCGGACGTGCGGTTACGGTAATGGCGGCAATCCGGGTTTTGATGATTTGCGCCGACACGTACCATCGGTCGCCGTTGACGGTCGTTTCGTAATCCAGGGCACGTCCGGTGAAGCTGTAATAAAGACCGACCCTGTCCAGCGACGACTTGGCCTCGGGCAGGGTTTGTCCCAACCTGATGCTGCCGAAACCCTGAATTTTCCGCTCGTCCGTAACGGGCGGCGGGGCCGCGCACGAACACAGCAGACCAAGAAAAATCCCACAATAAACAGCCTTCATGGGGGTCTCGTCTCAAGGGTTTCCGATCGAAAGCAGCATAACCGATCGGTCTTAACAAACCGTCTTTGCGAACAACGCCGTCATCGCGGCCTCGATAGGGGTGAAAAAATCCCCGGCCTTGGGTCCGCCAAGATAGGAATCGTAGCGTTCGGGACGGCAATCGGCGAAGGACAGATCGAATCCCGTCAACCGGGCCACCCGTCGTTCGGCATCGCTTCTGGCCACTTCGGAAACGGCGATGGCGTCCACGTCGATCACGCAATCGTCAAAGCCGTTCAATTGCGATTTCGCCGCAAGATGAAGGTAATGGAACGCCGCGTAATTAGCCTCCATCCCCGCCTGACGGGCATAACGCATATAAAAGGCCTCGCATTCGGAAGGGGGGCCTTCGAACGGGGGCAACAGCAGATGCTCGCACGCCGGGGCAAGAACCGGGTCGTCGCGGTTGCAGCCCAGGATGACCATCGGGCGTTCCAGAAAATACGGGGTTCCCTTTTCGGACTGATGCAGCAGCGACAGGAATTGCATTCGCGGATTGCGCATGACGTAAAGATGAACGCCCGCGATGGCGGTGCGAAACCAGCGGACCTTCAAGGCGGTGCGGACCAGACCGAAGACAGGAATCCGATCCAAGCCGCGGGCGTGAGAGCTCAAGGCGGCAAAGTATTTGATAAGGTCGGGGCGGCTCGCGCAAACGTCCAGGCGGAATTGCCGGTATGGGCTTTGTTCGGGAAAATCGCGGATTCCCCCCTCGGGCAGCAGCAGCGGAAGAAATTCCTCCCGATAGGGCGCGGACAGCGGCGGGTGATTGGCGTAACTCCAGGAAACGCCGGAAAGAACCGCCGGGGCTGCGCATCCCAAATGCTCGGCCAGCGGTTCGAAATAACAGCAGGTTTCGTTACGCTCCCGGAACTTCGACCACACATAGGTGCTTGACGACCGCCAACTGGAATGCAGGTAGACGTCCGGACGCGCATCGGAAGTCACGCGACGGCTATCCGTGGGGATTGTAGCCGATGCGGACGCCGCCCCAATGCCTGCCCTTGACGATGATCGGCGAGGAAACATCCTGCATCAGGACCATGGCTCCGCCGCCCATCTCCCGCAAATAGCTTTGGAAGAACATGGTCTCCTTATTCTGACCTGCCCGCAAACCCACCCGGTCGTTGAAGATGCGGCGATTGCGGCAATTCTGGTTGTTCCACACCGGATCGTTGGGCCGCTGGGGATTGTTGTACTTGGTGTTGTGGGTGCCGATATAGCCGTTGCGATCGGCTGCCGCGCAAAAGATCACCTTCGGATCGGCGACGGCCACCGAATCCTGAATTTCGGGCAGAATCCGGTCGGTCAGACGCAGGAACTTGGTGGTGAACTGTTGCGGATTGCTGCCGGCGACGGGTTGATAATTCTCGTCGAACAGGTCGTCCATGGTGATTTCACCGCTCGAAACGGCGCTTTCAAACAGGGCGGTAACGGCGGCGGCGGCTTCCAGCACCAGATGAATATAGACGGTGTCCGCCGCGTAGACGGTATGGTACAGCCCCAGGGCCTTGCCGCTGGCCTCCAAGCGATCGAGAACGCAGGGTCCGGCCATGGGCACGATCATTTTGGATCCGGCGGCCAGGCCCTGGAAGTCCTTGAAAACGCACTCGCCGGTCGCGACGTCGAAATTCGATATGGCGAAACGTTTGCCGCGCTTGCCGAACTGTTCGCTCCAAACCGACACGTCCACGGGCACCACGCCGTGAAATTCGATGTTGCTGCTGGCGCTTTGCTTGATGATCACCTCAAGCCGCGACCGCATGGTCGTCATATCCTCGGCCGACGCCGAAACTGACCGGCTGGTGCTTTCGGCCATATCGTCCAAGGACTGGTAGACGTCGACGATTTTCTTAATGGATTGAGACACGGTGCCGACTTTCACCGACATGTTTTCAGCGCTGTGGCCAATCTCGTAGGTTGCCGATTCCTGTTCCCTGACCGAGCTTGCGACGGTCGAGGTCATGCCATCCACATCCTTGATCGCCGCGATGATTTCATTGACGTTGGCGGTAACCCGGTCGCTGATCTGCTTGGCGATATTCAGGCGGTTTTCGATTTCACCGGTGGCTCGAACGGTTTGGTTGGCCAAATTCTTGACCTCGCCCGCGACCACGGCGAAACCTTTTCCCGCGTCGCCCGCCCGCGCCGCCTCGATGGTGGCGTTCAGGGCCAGCAAGTTGGTTTGGGCGGCGATGTCGTTGATCATGGTGGAAATGGTGCCGATGTCGCGGACGGCCACGGTCATTTCGTTCAGAACCGAAATGACCGCATTGGCCGTCTGGGTGGTTTGTGACGTGGCGGCGGCGGCGGCGCCGACCTGACGGGAAATCTCGACGCTGGAGGTGGCCAATTTGGTCGCCGCGTTGACCACCGATTGGACTTCGTTCGCGGTGGTCTCCATGTCCTGTTTCAATTCTTCGGTAATCTCGGCGGCATTGGCGGCGGTGCCGTGCATGGCGGCGGTGGCGCTCTTGCATTGTTCCATGGTTTCTAGAACCCGGTCGGCGGTAAAATGCACTTCGTCGCCGATGGCGTCGGTCAACGCCAGGATGTTGCGCCTCATTTCGAAGTTAACCACCTCGACAGATCCGCTTTGAAGGAGTCTGGCGGCCCGGTTGCGGATGAAAGCGGCCAGGGAATCCAGGCGCGACGACAGCGGATGCGGCAGCAAGGCCGTATCGGCCCCGGCGGCTCCGGCCACGTTGTCGACGGCAACGGTTAGGGTGGCGGATTGCCGTTCCGTGGCCTTGATGACCATGACGCCCAGCACCGGCAGCAGGACGCAGGCGGCCGCCGAGGGTATCCAGGCTGGCAGGTCGAGAACCAACAAAACAAAAACGACGATCCACACCATGCCGGTCATCATGGTGTAACGACCGGATGAACTGTTCACAAAGCCCATTTGCATAACTCCCAAGGCGCGATTTTATTGGCGGTCGCTTCTTTCGGCTTTTTTACACCCAATGCCGTGCTTGTATCTATCCCACAATCATACGGAAGGCATAACCGCTATCGCCTTCCGAAGGATTATAGCCGTTACGTCTTCTCAGTCGATAGTGAAAGTGCGCAACCTTTATATGGGTAAGGTTATGGTAACCCGCAAACCCTTTGCCGGGCTGTCGCTTAAGAGCACGTCGCCACCATGGGCGCGAACGGCGGCGCGGGCGATGGACAATCCAAGGCCGTTGCCGCCGGTATCGCGGCTGCGGGATTTTTCCAGTCGGACGAACGGGGAAAAAACCTTTTCGCGGAGTTCGGGCGGAATTCCCGGACCGGCATCGTCGACGATCATCACGATGTCTCCACCAACGCGGGACAAGGATACCGAAACGCCGCCGCCGTATTTACGGGCGTTGTCGATCACATTGACGACCGCGCGCTTGATCGCCAGGGGATGGGCGTTAAACAACAGAGAATCGGGGCCGTCGTAGTTTATTTCAGTTCCCATTTCCGAAAAATCGGCAACGGCTCCCAAGGCCAGCGAGGCGATGTCGATGGTGCGTCGTTCTTCGGTGGGAACCGTTTCGCCGGCGAAGATCATGGTCGCCGCAATCAGGCGTTCCATTTCGTCCAAATCGTCCAGCATGCGGTTCCGCTCGGGCGAGTCCTCGACAAATTCAAGGCGCAGGCGCAGACGGGTGATCGGTGTTCGCAGATCGTGGGAAATGGCGGCAAGCATATGGGTGCGGTCTTCGACCAGCCGCCGGACCCGGTCGCGCATGACGTTGAAGGCACGCGCCGCCTGACGGAATTCCAGCGGGCCGGTTTCGGACAATCCAGGCGCCGCGATGTCGCGGCCCAGGCGTTCCGCCGCCTCGGAGAACTGTCTGACCGGTTGCGATAGGCGGCTGACCGCCCATAAGGCGATCGCGGCCACCAGGATCATCGACAGCAGAATTTGGTCGAACATGCGGGGGTGCTGGAAAAAATCGCCCGGACGCCGCAGCAAGATAAAGCCGTTGAGCCACGCCCCGTCCGTCAATCGCACCGAGAACCACGAAACGGATCGCAGCTCCGCCAAGTCCTGCCGGTTGAACTCGGCGCTTCGGATCAACGCTTCGCCGGGTCTTAGACGGTTATCGGGGTCGGGACGGTCGGACGGCGCAAACGCCTTGGTCACGACCCTGACGTCGCGTCCGGGCAAGGCGGATAAAAGTTTGGCCGACAAACCTCCGTCTTCGCCGCCCCTCTCGGCTTCGTCGACGACGGGAGCGCCGCCGATTTCAAAATGCATCCTGGAAAGGCTTAGCCGTCCGAGCAAGTCGCCGCGAGCGGAAGGAGAGGCCGCATCGACCACGCTGACCGTGGCCGACAGCATTTCGGCCAAAAGAATCGTCTGTTGGGTGTGAAACGAAAAAAAGCGCTGGCTTTGAAACAATAAATAGACCAGCAGCAAACTGAACCCGATCGCGCCCGTCAGGATCAGGGCGGTGCGTCTGACCACCGTGTCCGCGGCAAGCCACCGCGGCCCCTTCATTTGACCTCGACTCCGGGGGTGAACAAATAGCCGCCGCCTCGGACGGTCTTGATGATTTGCGGTTCCTTGGCGTCGTCGTTCAGCTTGCGCCGCAACCGGCTGATTTGAATGTCGATGGAACGGTCGAAAGGAGTCGCGTTGCGGCCTCGGGCCAGATCGAGGAGTTGGTCGCGCGACAGAATCCGGCGGGGATGTTCGACCAGGGCCTTCAGCAAATCGAATTCGCCCGCGGACAGGATCACCACGATTCCGTCCGGAGAAATCAGGTCGCGGGTGGCCAGCGACAGCGACCATCCGGCGAAGCGGCGCAACTGACCGGGGGGGCCGGACAACGTCCGTTCGGGCGTTTGGCCGGACGCGGCGTTCGAACGGCGGAGAACCGCCCTGATCCGCGCCAACAGCTCGCGGGGGTTGAACGGCTTGGGCAAATAATCGTCGCCGCCCATTTCCAAACCGACGATACGGTCGGCGTCCTCGCCCAAGGCGGTAAGAAAGATGATCGGAGTCCCAACCCCTTGTTCGCGCAACCGGCGGGTCAGTTCCAGACCGTCTTCGCCGGGCATCATGATGTCCGTTACGATCAAGTCGACCGATGCGCGGGCCAGCAGATCGAAGGCCTCGCCGGCGCTGGCCGCCGCGATGACGCATAGGCCGTGCTGATTCAGAAACCGCGACGTCAGTTCGCGGATTTCCAAATCGTCGTCAATGAACAAAATCGAAGGCGTGTCGCTCATAACGTCCGGTTATAACCGGTGACGCGTTTCGGCAGGACAACATTATTGTATCCGTTCGTAACAACCTTACGAAACCGATTCGGGGGCGAGAAGCCCCATCACCGTGGTGTCGCGGAATTTGCCGTTGATGAAGACGGCGCGCTTCAGCACGCCTTCCACCTGGAAACCGGCTTTCCGGTAGGCGGCTTGGGCCACGCCGTTGTCGCCGACGATCATCAGGGCCAACCGGTTTAGGTTTAGCTCCCTCCAGCCGAATTCGATGCACAGACGAAGCGCTTCCTGTCCGTATCCTTTGCCGCGATTTTCCGGATCGCCGATCATGATCCCCATTTCGGCCGAGCGGAACACCGGGTGAATATTGGTTATCTGCACGTACCCGATCAGCGAAAGGTCGCCTTGCTTGCGAATGGAAAAGACCACGCGCGACGGGTCCCTGCCGATGGAGCCGAACCACTCGTCGAAATTACCCTGGCTGACCGGCCGGTAAAGTCCGTCGAGGTGCATGACCTCGGTGGTGTTGTGCCAATTGAAGATAATTCCGGCATCGGAGTTCAGCATCGGCCCCAGGCAGACTCTTTGACCAATCAACATCGAAACTATTCTTTCCAAATCCGGGGTCGCGCGGGCGCGGCGCATCCGCACAAACGCAACCTTGAAAAATAACGCCCATTGGGAAAAAAATTATTAACGGAACTCGTCTTAGCGGTGCTTATGCGCGCCGTCCCAATGGTCGCGGCCGTGCACGGCCTGAAACCGGTCCAGGATTGATTTTTGCTCGGCGGACAGGGAATCGTATAGCGCTTGCAGGACGGGACGCTCGGTCTGGATCGCGTGAAGCTTGGCGGTCAGTCGTTTTTCGAACAATGCCTGCCGTTCAAGAATGGTCGGATGAACGTCGGGTCGGGGCGTGAATTCCAGGCAGGAATCGCGGCTCTCGGCAAGGGAGGCGACCTTGACCTGACGCCATTGCGACCAAAGTCCCTTCTGCTTTTCGGTCGGATTGAGCTTGGTTTCCAATTCGGCCAGCCTGCCGACGGAATGGGCGTAGCGGTTGGCGCACATGGTTTTGTGCCACTCTTCCACATTCTTTCCTTGTTCTCGGGACCATCCGCGATGCTGCTCGCCCGACGGAGGATCGGCGAAGGCCGGGGCCGAAAAGGCAAAGGCAGCGGCAAAGAAAGCGGCGATTTTAAAGGGGGACACGATTACTCTCCACTGAAAGGATTTCAGTGTCATCGTAAAGTGTTTATGTTTCATTATTATTTCCACAATAAACAGAATTCCGCTGCCTTGACCGAACGGTGCGGCGGACCTGTGTGGAAAGTCTTTACCCGGCTTCGTTGAACAACGCGTTCAGGATTTCCAAAACCTGGACGGAAGCCTTGTCCATGGCCAGGATTTCGCGAAGCGCGCCGTCCATATCGCCTTTGTCTTTCAAATCCAGGGCCCGCTTGCCGTGGTCATGCACTTCGGCATGGGGTCCGTCCAGACGGTAAAACGACGGCAGCTTGCCGACCGAGCCGTCCTTGGCCTGAAGATACCATTTGCCCAGGCGGCAGTTGCGGTGATCGGCGACGTCGTGGGAATGCAGCGATTTGCGGCTAAGGACGCCGTCGAGAATCCGCTTTTTGAAAGCGGCGTGGTCCGAGCGCCCGAATGCCAGAATGGCTTGGTCGCCGGAGCAATCCTCGTACCCCTTCAATTGCGCGGTCAGCATGTCGAAGGTGCGGTCCAAATTGTTCAACAGATTGTGGATATCGTTGTTGTTGTGAGTCGACATGCGGGCGATCATGCCGACGCCTTGGGCGATTTCGTCGGCGGCCGATTGTTGTTGGCCCAGGCTGTCGGCGATTTCTTGCATGCGGTTGGTGATGCTGTCGGCGCGCTGAGCGATGACAGTGATCTGATCGCCGGTTTCGGAGATGACCTTTTCACCTTCCTCGACGGCGGCGGCGCTGGTTTCCATGGTGGCGACGATCGACGAAATTTCCGAGCGTAGGGATTCGATCAACTGGCGGATGTCCACGGTGGCCTTGGCGGTCTGATTGGCCAGATTTTTCACCTCGCCCGCGACCACGGCGAAACCCTTGCCACCATCGAAGCCGCCCGGGCGGCTTCGATGGTGGCGTTCAGGGCCAGCAGGTTGGTTTGCTTGGCAATGGCTTCGATAGTATTCAAGATCGACCCGATCCGGGCCGACGCCTCGGACAAACGCTCGACCTTTTCGGCGGCGGAACGAACGGTTTCGGCGATGGTATGCACGGTCGTCACGGCGCGGTCGGCGGATTGGCGGCCGGACGAGGCGATATCGCGGGCGGCCTCGGCGTCGACGGCGGCGTTACCGCTGCTGGAAGCGATTTCGGCAACCGAGGTGACCATTTGTTGGGTCGCCGCCGCCAAAGCCTGGGTTTTGTTGTCGATTTCGGCGGTGGCCATGCTGACGTTGGAAATTTTCGTCATGCAACCGATAGCGTCGACGGCAACGTCGACGACGGCCGTTAAATCTTTTGTCCGAGCATCCACAACCCTGGTCCCCCCGCTTTTATAAATCTTTATGCCCTAGCTTAATACATAAGGCGGATTTGTTTATAGAAATAAATTAAAATTTATCCAAGCCAAATCGACGCATATTTTTACGTGTTTTGCAACCGTGCAAAGGAAAGAGGCCGGGGCGGGTCAGTCGATCACGGCGTCCATCAGCATGGTTTTGAACATGCCGACGAAATGCTGGTCCAGATGATCCTTCATTTGCTCGGTCATGATGCCCAGCGCCGTTTCCGCTTCCATGGGCGGCTTGTAGACGCGGCGGTCGGTCAGGGCGCTGAACACGTCGACGATCGACGCCATGCGGGCGAGATCGTTGAGTTCGCTGCCCTTTAGGCCGTTGGGATAGCCGCCCCCGTTCAGCTTTTCATGGTGCTGGGCGGCGATGATGATCACCGGCTTGGGGATATCCGGGCTGTTGTGCAGGAATTTTATGGTTTCGGTGACGTGGCTTTTCATCACCACGAATTCCGCATCGGTCAGTTTTCCGGGTTTGTTCAAGACCTCGTGGGGGATCGAGATTTTGCCCGCGTCATGCAACAGGCCGCCGCTGGCCAGCACCAGCTGGTCTTCCTTTTTCAGTCCCAGGGTATGACCGAACAACGACAACAAGGTCGCAACCCGCAGCGAGTGGGCATAGGAATAATTGTCGTGTTCCTTGACGCCGTTCAAAATGCCCTTGAAATCGTTTTGCGCCACGGCGTTGACCAGCGGGGCGCAGGCTTCCTTGACCGAATCGAACGGCACTTCCTCGCCCGCGGCGATGAAGTCCGAGATGTTGTTGAACACCTCGACGGTGCCCTTCAGCGTGGTGCGCGCCAGTTCGGGCAAGGCTTCCCACGACGCTTCCACATGCTTATTGACTAGGGCGGTGACGGTCTTGATCAGCGACGAGCGGCGGAAGGGCTTGGTCAGGCAGCCGTTCGCGCCGCATTCGGCCAATTGATCGGAGATATCGGCTTCGTCGTTCTTGGTGGTGACGATGATCGGCACTTGGGCCAGTTCGGGGATGCGCTTAAGCTTGACGACGAAATCGAAGCCGCCTTTGGGCTGGGTCATGTCGTCGACCAGAATCACCGAAGGAACGACGATGCGCAGACCGGTCAAGGCCAGTTCGGAATCGGCATATTCGATGACCCGGTACAGCGAGATCAGCGATTGCACGACTTCGGCGCGAAAAACCGGATTGGAATCGACGACGGCAATTTGGGCAACTTGGGTTATCAGGGCCATGGGCCGAAAACTTTCGTTGTGCAGACCAATCGGGCGATAAGTGGTTGCGTTCCTTTGCGGCTAAAACCATACGGGGGAACGCTTCGACCGACAAGCTAAAGAATGAATTTGGCCAGATCCGTCTTGGCGGCCAGATCGCCGACCCGTTCGACGACCATCTCCCGGGTGACGGCGACCTTGGTGCCGGCGGGCAGATCGGACGCGGTGAAGCTGATCTCGTCCAGCAGCCGTTCCAATACGGTGTGCAGCCGTCTCGCTCCGATGTTTTCCACGGTCTGGTTGATGTCGGCGGCCACTTCGGCGATGGCGGTGATGGCGTCGCCGGCGAATGCCAGCGTGACCCCCTCGGTGGCCAGCAGCGCTTCGTATTGCCGGATCAGGCTGGCCTCGGGTTCGGTCAGGATACGGACCAGATCGTCCTGGGACAGCGGCTTCAACTCGACCCGGATGGGCAAGCGGCCTTGCAGCTCGGGCAGCAGATCGCTGGGCTTGGCCAGATGGAAGGCGCCCGAAGCGATGAACAGCACATGATCGGTCTTGACGTTGCCGTGCTTGGTGGCGACGGTGGTGCCCTCGATCAACGGCAGCAGATCGCGCTGAACGCCTTCGCGGCTTATGTCGGACCCGGAATGAGTTTCCGACGAGCGGGCGCAGATTTTGTCGATTTCGTCCAGAAAGACGATGCCGTTGTTTTCCACCGCCCAGATGGCGTCGCGGATCACCGCGTCGCTGTCCAGCAAATTGTCGGATTCCTCGGCCACCAGTTGGATCTGGGCGTCGCGCACGTTCATGCGCCGCGATTTCGTTCGTCCGCCGCCGAAGGCCTTGCCCAGCATGTCGGACAGGTTGACCATGCCCATGCTGGCGCCGGGCATGCCGGGAATATCGAAGGTCGGCAGCGACGCGTTTTGGGTCTCGGCCAGTTCGATGTCCACTTCCTTGTCGTCCAACTCGCCTTCGCGCAGCCGCTTCCGGAATTTCTGGCGGGTGTCGGGGCTGGCGGTATCGCCGACCAGGGCGTCCAGCAACCGGTCCTCGGCCAGGGATTCGGCCTTAAGGGCCACTTGGCGGCGCAATTTCTCGCGTGTGCCGCCGATGGCGATTTCCAAAAGATCGCGGATGATCTGCTCGACGTCGCGGCCCACATAGCCCACTTCGGTGAATTTAGTGGCCTCGACCTTGATGAACGGGGCTTGCGCCAGCTTGGCCAGCCGCCGCGAGATTTCGGTCTTGCCCACCCCGGTCGGCCCGATCATCAGGATGTTCTTGGGCAGCACTTCCTCGCGCAGGGATTCGGGCAATTGCTGGCGCCGCCAGCGGTTGCGCAACGCGATGGCGACGGCGCGCTTGGCGTCGGTCTGGCCGACGATGTGGCGATCCAATTCGGAAACGATCTCACGGGGGCTGAACGCGCTGGTGCTCATTGTCTTACAGGCTTTCCAGCATGACGGAGCGGTTGGTGTAGATGCAGATGTCGGCGGCGATGGCCATGGCCTTGCGGGCGATGGCCTCGGCGTCCATTCCGTCCACGTCCAAAAGGGCGCGGGCGGCGGCCAGGGCGTAGTTGCCGCCCGAGCCGATGGCGATGATGCCGTCCTCGGGCTCAAGCACGTCGCCCTGGCCGGTCAGAACCAGCGAAACGTCCTGGTCGGCCACCGCCAGCATGGCTTCCAGGCGGCGCAGATAGCGGTCGGTGCGCCAGTCCTTGGCCAATTCGACGCAGGCGCGGGTGACCTGACCGGGGTGTTTTTCCAATTTGCCTTCCAGCCGTTCCAGCAAGGTGAAGGCGTCGGCGGTGGCCCCGGCGAAGCCCACCAGGACCGACGAACCCACGCCGATGCGGCGTACCTTGCGGGCGTTGCCCTTGATGATGGTTTGGCCCAGGGTGACCTGGCCGTCACCGGCGATGACCACCTTGCCGTCCTTGCGAACCGAAACGATGGTGGTGCCGTGCCAAGAAGGAAGCTGATCCGTCATTGCCGATCCATAAAATGAAATCCGCCCGAATTATAGTCTCAAAACGGTGGAGACGCCACCCCATATCTGCTAAGAAACAGCTTGAAAATTGGAGTTTTCTTAGCATGCGCACCGCCAGCATCGATCGCAAGACCACCGAAACCGCCATCGGCGTAGCCGTCAATCTGGATGGAACGGGGACCTATCAGGTGTCCACCGGCATCGGCTTCCTGGACCATATGATCGAGCAGTTGTCTCGTCACTCGCTGATCGATATCGATTTGAAGGCCAGCGGCGATCTGCACATCGACTTTCACCACACCACCGAGGACAGCGCCCTTGCCCTGGGTTCGGCGGTGTCCAAGGCGTTGGGCGACCGCGCGGGCATCCGCCGCTACGGATCGGCCTTGATACCCATGGACGAAACCCTGTCCCGGGTCGCCATCGATTTGTCCAACCGGCCCTATCTGGTGTGGAAGGTGGAATTCGTTCGCGACAAGCTGGGCGACATGGATACGGAATTGTTCAAGGAATGGTTTCAGGCGTTCGCCCAGGCGGCCGGAGCCACGCTGCATGTGGAAGTCTTGAGCGGCGACAACAGCCACCACAAGATCGAAAGCTGTTTCAAGGCGTTGGCGCGGGCGTTGCGCGAGGCGGTCGAGATCGACCCGCGCAAGGCCGACGCGATTCCGTCCACCAAAGGCGCCTTGTAACATGGATGTCGCCATCGTCGATTACGGCTCGGGCAATCTGCGCTCGGCGGCCAAGGCGTTCGAGCGGGTGATCCGCGAACAAGGGTTTTCGCAGAGCGTGGCGGTCACCGCCGATCCCGTCCGGGTGGCCAAGGCCGACCGCATCGTGCTGCCGGGCGTTGGCGCGTTCGCCGATTGCAAGGCGGGCTTGGACGGGATTCCCGGCATGGTCGAAGCGATGACCGAAGCGGTCCATCGGCGGGGCCGCCCGTTTCTGGGCATCTGCGTGGGCATGCAGCTGATGGCCAGTTTCGGCCGCGAACACGGCGACCATCCCGGTCTGGATTGGATCGCGGGCGAAGTGCTGCCGCTGGTTCCCGCCGATCCGGCGCTGAAGGTGCCGCATATGGGCTGGAACGAGTTGGCGCTGGATCGACCCGATCATCCTTTGCTGGCCGGACTGGATCACGGCGCGCACGCCTATTTCGTGCATTCCTATCATTTCCGTTGCCAGGACGCCAACGACCGGCTGGCCCATGTGGATTACGGCGGGGCGATAACGGCGGTCATTGCCAAAGGGACCATGGCGGGTACACAATTCCATCCGGAAAAAAGCCAGACCACCGGTTTGGCCTTTATCGCCAATTTCTTGAGGTGGATTCCATGATTCTGTTTCCCGCGATCGATTTGAAGGAAGGCGCCTGCGTCCGCTTGAAATTGGGTTTGATGGATCAGGTCACGGTGTTCAACACCGACCCGGCCTCGCAAGCGCTGGCCTTCGCCGATGCCGGGGCTGAATGGATTCATGTGGTCGATCTCGACGGCGCGTTCGCGGGCAAGCCCATGAACGCCCACGCCGTCGATCTGATTCTGAAGGCCGCCCTGATTCCGGTGCAACTGGGCGGCGGCATCCGCGACATGGCCACCATCGAGGCGTGGCTGGCGCATGGGGTCAACCGGGTGGTGCTGGGCACGGCGGCGCTCAAGGATCCCGCCTTGGTCAAGGATGCCTGCCGGACCTTTCCCGGAAGGGTCGCGGTGGGCATCGACGCCAAGGGCGGCAAGGTCGCGGTGGAAGGCTGGGCCGAAACCTCGGACATTACCGCGCTCGATCTGGCGTTGCGTTTCGAAGACGCCGGAGCGGCCGCGATCATCTACACCGACATCGACCGCGACGGCGTGCTGGCCGGTCCCAACGTCGAAGCCACCGCCGCGCTGGCCGAAGCGCTGTCGACGCCGGTGATCGCCTCGGGCGGGGTGTCGTCGCTGGACGACCTGAAACGCCTGAAAGAACGGGAAAAATCCGGCATCGCCGGGGTGATATCCGGCCGGGCGATCTATGACGGCCGCATCGATCTGGTCGAAGCCTTGGCGCTGATGAGGGCCGAAACCTGATGCTGAAGATGCGGATTATCCCGTGCTTGGACGTCAAGGACGGACGGGTGGTCAAGGGCGTCAACTTCGTCGATCTGGTCGATGCGGGCGATCCGGTGGCGCAGGCCGAAGTCTACGACAAGGCCGGAGCCGACGAACTGACCTTTCTGGACATCACCGCCAGTTCGGACAACCGCGAAACCATTTACGACGTGGTCGCCCGTACCGCCGAACGCTGCTTCATGCCGCTGACGGTGGGCGGCGGCGTGCGGACGGTCGACGACATCCGCCGACTGCTGCTGGCCGGAGCCGACAAGGTCAGCATCAACACCGCCGCGGTTCATCGTCCCGAATTCGTGGCCGAGGCGGCGCGCAAATTCGGCAGCCAATGCGTGGTGGTGGCCATCGACGCCAAGCAGACCGGGCCGGGCCGCTTCGAAATCTTCACCCATGGCGGGCGCAACCCGACCGGCATCGACGCGGTGGCTTGGGCCAAACGCATGGCCGAGTACGGCGCGGGCGAAATTCTACTGACCTCGATGGACCGGGACGGCACCGGCCAAGGCTTCAATCTGGCGCTGACCCGGGCGGTGGCCGACGCGGTGACCATTCCGGTGATCGCCTCGGGCGGCGTGGGCACCTTGGATCATCTGGTCGAAGGCATCCTGGAAGGTCACGCCACCGCCGTGTTGGCCGCCTCGATCTTTCATTTCGGAACCTTTACGATTGCCCAGGCCAAAGCTCACATGGCGGCGGCGGGCATTCCCATGCGGATGACTTAAATGACCAATGTTCTCGATCGTCTTTATGAAGTGGTGATTTCCCGTCAGGGCGCCGACCCCGGAACCTCGTACACCGCCAAGCTGTTCAGCCGGGGTCGGACCAAGATCGCCCAGAAATTCGGCGAGGAGGCGGTGGAAACGGTGATCGCCGCGCTGGCCCAAGGACCGGAAGCGGTGGTCGGAGAAAGCGCCGATCTGCTTTATCACCTGACCGTGCTGTGGGCCGACTGCGGCGTCACGCCCGCTCAGGTCTGGGCCGAGCTGGACAAACGGCAGGGCGTCTCGGGTTTGGATGAAAAGAAAGCGAGGGATAACAAATGAACATTTACGATCCCAACAACGTGTTCGCCAAGATTCTGCGCGGCGAAATCCCCAACAAGACCATCTACGAAGACGATTTGACCCTGGCGTTTCACGACATCAATCCGCAGGCGCCGGTTCATGCCCTAGTTATCCCGAAGGGCGCCTATGTGTCGATCGAGGATTTCACCGCCCGGGCCTCGGATTCCGAGATCGCCGCCTTGTTCCGCACGGTGGCCAAGGTGGCCGACATGCTGGGCGTGACCCAGGACGGCTGGCGCATCTTGTCCAATATCGGCGCCAACGGCGGCCAGGAAGTGCCCCATCTGCACATCCACATTTTCGGCGGCAAGAAATTGGGACCGATGCTGAGCAAAGGGTGATTACCAATATTTGGGATAGGCTTTGCCGGATTGCAGGTTGTGATAGGCCAACGCCGTTAATACCAGCAACACCGCGCCGGTCACGGTCGGAAACAGCAGAAACCCCCAATCCGGCTTGGCCAGCATGACGATCACCGGATTGGACCCGGCGGGGGGGTGAACCACGCCCGCCCCATGCATCAAGGCGATGGAGGCCCCGACCGCCAAGGCCATCGACCACCAGTGCGCTCCAAACACGACAAGACAAACCAAGCCCACCGCCGTCGACAGCGCGTGCCCAAAGACGACGTTGCGCGGCTGGGCGAACGGGGAATCGGGAAAGCCCAGGATCACGCAACTGGCGCCGAACGACCCCATTACCAGCAGCTCGCCGCTCTGTTCGGCCAACCCGGCGACAATGGCGATGGCGATCAATCCGAACAATCCGGCCTTTACGATTTGATTGATCGAAGCCCGGGGCGGTCTTGGGTTTCCGCCCTTAAGTTTCTCCAACATGACAACGCCCCTTGTAGGTAACAGACAGGTCTGTATACTGCCAAAATGATCGTCGATCAAGCACAGTCCCACACATGACAGCACCCGCCAAACAGCGCCTTGTCGAAACCGCCTTAACGCTGTTTCATCGCAACGGATTTCACGCCACCGGAATCGACCGTATCCTGGCGGAAGCGGGCGTGTCCAAAATGACCCTGTACAAGCATTTCAAATCGAAGGACGATCTGATTCTGGCGGTTCTCGACCTGCGCGACCGGCGGTTCCGGCAATGGCTGAACGACCGCACGCTGGATTTCAGCGACGATCCCAAGGCAAGGCTGCTGGCGGTGTTCGACGCGCTGGCCGAATGGTTCGACGATCCGGGATTTCACGGCTGTCTGTTCATCAATGCCGCCGCCGAATTCGGCCTGCCCACCGACCGCATTCACCAAAGCGCCGCGCACCACAAGAAACTGGTGCTGGAGTGGTTGACCGAAATCACGGCCCAAGCCGGTCTGGACGACCCGCCCGCGATGGCTTGGCGTCTGATGCTGATCATGGAAGGCGCCATCGTCGTCAGACAAGCCGCATGCGATGGACAGGCCGCGCATAAAGCCAGGGAACTTGCGGAAATCCTGTTAAAGGGGCATCACGTTCCCTTGGCCGAAACCCGACGGTAGGACAGGGCCTCGGCCACATGGATGCGGCCGACGGTTGCGGCGTCGTCAAGATCGGCCAGGGTGCGGGCCACCCGTTGCATGCGGGTATAGGCGCGGGCGGACAAGCGCAGACGGTCGGCGGCTTCGGTCAACAGTTTTTGGCCTTGGGCGTCGGGAGTGGCGAACCGGGTCAGCAAGTCGCCCTCGGCCTGGGCGTTGCAGCGGATCGGCGCGCCGTCGTAGCGACGGGTTTGCAGGGCGCGGGCGCGGGCGACGCGGACGGCAACCTGCGCCGAGGTTTCCTTGGCGGCGGGCAACGCCATGTCGGCGGGATTGACCGCCGGTATCTCGACGTGAAGATCGATGCGGTCCAGCAACGGACCGGACAGGCGGCCTTGGTAGTCCTCGGCGCATTTGGGTGCTTTGGAACAAGCCAGCGCCGGTTCGGACAAATAGCCGCAGCGGCACGGGTTCATGGCGGCGATCAACTGGACCCGGGCGGGATAGGTGACGTGGCTGTTGGCGCGGGCGACGCTGATCCGTCCGGTCTCCAACGGCTGACGCAGGGATTCAAGGGCGGCGCGCTGAAATTCCGGCAATTCGTCCAAAAAAAGCACGCCGTTATGGGCCAGTGAAATCTCGCCGGGTTTGGCCCGTTGCCCGCCCCCGGCCAGCGCCGCCACCGAGGCGGTGTGATGGTGGTCTCGAAACGGGCGGCGACGCAGCAGGCGGCCCTGATCCAAACGCCCGGCTACGGAATGAATCATGCTGACTTCCAAGGCTTCCGCCGGGTCCAACGGCGGCAGTATCCCGCCCAAACGCGCGGCCAGCATGGATTTGCCCGAACCGGGCGGCCCGATCATCAACAGGTTATGTCCGCCGGCAGCGGCGATTTCCAAGGCCCGCTTGCCGGTTTCCTGCCCCTTGATGTCGGCCAAATCCAGGGGAACCGATGGATCGTCGGCGATTTCCGGCCGGGGCGGGCTTAGGACCTGGGTGCCCTTGAAATGGTTGATCAAGGACAACAGGGTGGGCGCGGCCAGCACCTGCCCGCCGCCCGCCCAGGCGGCCTCGCCCCCCTGGGCGGCTGGGCAGATCAAGCCTTTGTCGGCGGTGGAGGCGGCCAAGGCGGCGGGCAATACCCCCGCCACCGGAGCGATCGAGCCGTCCAGCCCCAGCTCGCCCAGCACGGTGTAGTCGCGGATTTCGTCGGGGGGTATGATCCCCATGGCCGCCAACACCGCGCAGGCGATGGGTAAATCGAAATGCGCGCCTTCCTTCAGCACGTCGGCGGGGGCCATGTTGACGGTGATGCGTTTCGGCGGCAGCGACAGGCCCAAGGCCCCCAACGCCGCCCGCACCCGTTCGCGGCTTTCGGCGACGGCCTTGTCGGGCAGGCCCACGATGGTGAACGCCACCAGCCCGCTGGAGATCTGCACCTGCACGTCGATATCAAGCGTGTCGATGCCCTGAAAGGCGACGGTGGAAACGTGGACGGTCATGATTTCGGTGTAACCTAAACTATTAGCTTAGGCAAGGCGGGTTTGGGTTCGCGGGTGATTAACCGCCGGTCACCTTGACCAAAATCACGAACTTATCTTCCGGTTAGGGAGGCAAGTTCACGGGCATACCGGTGGGCGGTTTCGTTTTTGATGTTCAAGCTCATGATGATGCATTCTATCTTCAATGAGCCGAATTCTACCATCGTGTCAAACGCGCCGTTAACGGTTCCTTCAGTTTCTCCGTTTATGGTGGCGATGTCGGATTGTGACGTTGCGTCAGTGTAACGGCACGGCAGTCTGCACCTGAAATTCCAGGTGCGGCGCGACAAATCCACAACTTCATTCGCAGATTTACCGAGCGTCTGGCGACTGAAATTGCAGACAATCAATCAACACATTGAATTTAAATATGTTTTTCGATGGAATCCCAAATCGACGATTCCAGGCATACGCCATCGAAGGTGTTGATTTCCTGAATGCCGGTGGGCGAGGTGACGTTGATTTCGGTGAGATAGTCGCCGATCACGTCGATGCCGACGAAAATCAAGCCCTGATCGCGCAAGGTGGGGCCGATTTCCTCGCAAATCTCAAGATCCCTGCGGGTCAACGCGGATTTTTGCGCGGTTCCCCCCACATGCAGGTTGGATCGGGCCTCGCCTTGGGGCGGCACGCGGTTGACCGCCCCCGCCGGTTTGCCGTCGACCAGAATGATGCGCTTGTCCCCGTTTCTGACTTCTGGCAAATAACGCTGTATTATCAATGGGTCGCGGTTGATTTGCGCGAACATTTCCAGCAGCGCGTTGATGTTTTCGTCATCGGGTCCGATGTGAAAAACCCCGGCGCCGCCGTTGCCGAACAGGGGCTTGATCACGATATCGCGGTGGCGGGCGCGAAAATCCAGAATCTGACGGCGGTCGCGGGTGATCAGGGTCGGCGGCGCCAGTCGGGAAAAATGAGTGACCAGCAGCTTTTCCGGGGCGTTGCGCACGGAAGTGGGGTCGTTGACCACCAAGGTCTTGGGATGGATGTGGTCCAGCATGTGAGTGGCGGTGATGTAGCCCAGGTCGAATGGCGGGTCCTGGCGCATCAGCACGACGTCGATTGTGGACAGGTTAAGCAATACCGAATCGCCAAGGAGGGAATGGCCGGATTGCACCCGCTGAACCGTCCACGGGCGCGCCCAGGCGGTCAAAACGCCGTCTTCCAGGGCCATATCCCGCACTTGGTAGTGAAACAGGCCGTAGCCGCGTCTTTGCGCCTCCAACGCCAAAGCGAACGTGGAGTCGCGTTCGACGTTGATGGTCTCGACCGGGTCCATCTGAACGGCGACGGTCAAACTCATTGGTAGGTCAGCCGCTGCCGCAGATCGCTAAGGATTTGCAAGGTTCTGGCCCGAAGCGAGGCGTCGCGGCAACGCGATAGATACCGTTCCAGGGCGGCGACGGCGTCGGCGTAATGGTTCAGCCGAGCGTGCAGAATCCCGGCCTCGCGCCATAGGGATTCCTCAGCCGGAGCAAAAAGTAGAGTTGTTTCAATGGCATGTAGCGCTTGATCGAGGTGGCCCGAGCGCAGGAAACGCACCTTGGCGCCGTTTTGCAGCCGGATCAGAACGGCACGGTTGGACAGCGGCTGAATGCGGGTGAAATCCATTTCGGCGGCCATCCCGGACTGGGCCTTCAGCCATGACCGCATATGCTGGGCTTCGACCGGAGTCCAGCCGCCCGCCGGGTCCAGCACGACGCGGTTGCCGTCCTCGTCGGTGATGCGCAGCAGAAAGCGAGGGCCGAACGACAGGGCCCGGGCGCTCCACCGCGCCCGCGCCATGATCTCCAGGGCAAGGATGCCCAGGGTTTCCGGGCATCCCCGTCTGGTGTCGATGGTGTCGATCAGGTCGGATTCATCGTCGTCGGTATCCGGGGCCTGATAGCCGTAAACGTCGGTCAGGGTCGAGGCCAGCATATGGGCCAGATCGCGGGTCGAACATCCGTCCGCGCCCCGTAGATTTTGCGCCATGCCGGACAAATGATCGTCGTAATCGGCGGTTTCGGCCTGGGGGTGATCCAAATTGGCGATGGTCAAGGCCACCGCGCCCAACTCCAACCCGTCGTCGTCGGCCGCGCCGAAGGCGGTCAAACGGGCACGAAGGGCGGGGCCGGAGGCAGCCATGACGTCACTCGATCCGGTGCAAATCGGATTTCAGCAAAACGTGGCTGACCACCCGCTTGACGCCCGTGATATCCTTGGCTTGCGCGATGACGCGGTCCATTTCGCTTTGATCCTGGGCCAATCCCAGCACATAGACCACTCCGCCGACCACGTCGACCACGTAATTGACGTTCTTCACATCCTTGTCGAACAGCAAAAGGGTCTGCAACTTCTGTTGAATCCAGGTGTCGTGGGAATAGTCGCCCAAGGCCTGTCCCGACGAATTCACCTCGATGTCATTGATGACCTCGCGCACGCCGGGCGCTTGCCAGCTCAATGACACGGCATCGTTCCGCTGCTGTTCGGTCAGAACGATGCCGGTCAGCATCACTCGGCCTTCATAAATGCTTAGATCCACCTTGCGGAACATCTGGCCGTCCTTTTTAAGCCAGGCGGCGTTGATGTCGGCTCTGATCTTGGTATCGTCGATGGTGCCCGAGACGCCGCGCTCCTGAACGGCGGAAACCCCGGCGGTCGCGCCCGCGCCGACCACCATGCCCGCGCAGCCCTGCAACAGAGCCGTTGATGCGAAAAGGGCCGCAAGCAAGAAACTGGAACGGTTTACCACGTCATACCTCTTAAACGACCGAACGCCTGCGCAAGTGTAACGGGGTTGGGCGCCGCTCTCAAGCCCCCTTGTCCGGTTCGGCGCCGTTCCAGGCGTTGACCACATGACGGGGCCAAGTCCAGGGAGCGATCAGCACGGCATCGAAGCGAACGGTATAGGCGCCGTAATCCGGATGGGCGGAAAGAAAGGCCCTGGCGGCGCGGACGATGCGCCGCCGCTGGTTGAGCGAGACGGCCGCCGCCGCCGCCGCCAGGGACGGGCGGTACTTGACTTCGACGAAGGCCAGCACGCCTCGGCGTTTGACAATCAAATCGACCTCTCCGATCCCACTACGTTTGAATCCAGCCAAGCGGCGGGCGACCACTTGCCATCCCGCGACGATCAGCCACAGGCAAGCGATGCGCTCGGCCCAAAGTCCGCTCACGATTGGGCCGCCAGCAGGGCGCGGGCATAAACAAGGCGGCGGGGATGGCCGGTTTCCGCCGCCACCAGGGCGGCGGCGTCGCGCACGCCCAGTCCCCGAGCCAAGGCGGCCTTGATGCGGACATCCAAATCGTCGGCATCGTCGGCGGCTTGACCGGCGGGAGGCGCGACCACCACGACGATCTCGCCCTTGACCGGGTGGGACCGGTAGCGCTGAGCCAGATCGGGCAAGGTTCCCCGCACCGTTTCCTCGTACAGTTTGGTCAGTTCACGCACCACCGCCGCCATGCGTACTCCCAGCACCGCCGCCATGTCCGCCAGCGACGCGGCCAGCCGGTTGGGGGATTCGAAGAAAATCAAAGTGGACGGCACTTGGGCCAATTCGCGCAAGGTCTGTTTACGCGCCGTGGTCTTGGCGGGCGGGAATCCGGCGAACAAGAATCGATCCGAGGGCAGGCCGGACAGTTGCAAGGCGGCGATCACCGCCGACGGACCGGGGACGGCGGTCACCATCAAGCCATTGGCGCGGGCCAAATCCACCAAACCGTAGCCGGGATCGGAAATCAGCGGCGCTCCGGCGTCGGAAACCAGGGCGACGCTTTGTCCGTTTTTGATTCGTTCGATCAGGCCCAAGGCGGCGCGGGCTTCGTTGTGGTCGTGGCAGGCGATCAGGGTGTTGAAAGGAAGCCCCAGCAAGGTCAGCAGCTTGGCGGTGGTGCGGGTGTCCTCGCAGGCGATGGCGTCGGCCTGGGCCAGGACGGTTCGGGCGCGCAAGCTGATGTCGCCCAAATTGCCGATCGGGGTTGCCACCAAATACAAACCTGGGACCAGTTTACTTCGGTCCCCGGGCGGACTACCCTTCCCATTCTGATCAACGGGTTTGGAGCCGTCCGGTGGGGTTTTTGCGCGAGCCATTTAGAATTTCTCTCCTGGCGGTTCTGATCATTCTTAACGGCTGCCAAACCTTGCAGGCGTTGACCGGACGGGATCTTCTGCCGGTGGGCCACAGTATCAAGGCGGACCCATCGCCGCAATCCGCCACCCCCGCGGCTGTAGAGCCGCAAGCTGTTATTTCGGCTGTAGAGCCGCAAGCCGCCACCCCCGCGGCTGTAGAGCCGCAAGCCGTTATTTCGGCTGTAGAGCCGCAAGCCGTTATTTCGGCTGGAGAGTCGCAAACGGCTAGCGTGGAACCCGAGCCGCATTCCGCTCCCGTACCGCCCGCCGCCGAACCCGTTCGGCACGAGGGGCTAAGGGCGGCTTTGCTGGCGCCGTTGTCCGGTCCCAACGCCGCCTTGGGGGCGGCTTTATCCAACGCGGCGCAACTTGCGGTGTTCGATACCGCCGACGATCATCTTGAATTGCTGCCGTTCGACACCAAGGGCACGCCGCAAGGAGCGGCGGCGGCGGCGGCACAGGCCATCGAGCAGGGCGCCGATCTTATTTTGGGTCCGGTTTTTTCCCAGGAAGTGAAGGCCGTCGCGCTGTTGGCGCGCAAGAGCGGGGTTCCGGTGATCGCCTTCACCACCGATAAAAGCGCCTTGGGCGCGGGCGTGTTCACTCTGGGTTTCCTGCCCGAGGCGCAGGTCAAAAGCGTGATCGTTCAGGCTCTGGCCGAAGGCCGCGTCCGCATCGGGGTGTTGGCGCCCGATACCGATCTGGGACACGCCGTCGCCCAATCGGCCAAGAACGAAATCGCCAAGGCGGGCGGACAGGCGGCGCGGGTGCAATTTTACGATCCCGCCAGCACCGATTTTAGAACGATCGCGCAAGCGTTCGCCGACTACGCCCATCGCAAGGCCGCCTTGGCCCACGACAAGGATTTGCTGTCGGGCCGCAAAGGGCGGGCCGAGCAGGTCGAGCAAGCCGTCATGCCCTACGACGCGGTGCTGCTGCCCGACGAGGGGGTGCGGCTGAAAAATCTGGCGTCGTTGCTGACCTATTACGGTCTGGACCCGGGTCCGGTGAAATTCTTGGGCACGATGCGCTGGGACGATCCGGCTTTGTCGCAGGAACCCACGCTGGAAGGATCGTGGTTCGCCGCCCCGCCCGAGGGACCGCTATCCGCCTTCAAGGCTCATTACGTCAAGGCGTTCGGACCATTGCCGAAGGCCATGGAAACTTTCGCGGGCGGCGCATACGACGCTGTGGCGCTGGCCTCCTTGCTGGCGAAAAAGGGACCGGGCGGCGCGACCGTGGCCAATTTGACCGATCCGCAAGGCTTCGCCGGGGTGGACGGTTTGTTCCGTCTGCTGGCGGACGGAACCACGGATCGCGGGCTGGCGGTGCGGGAACTGGTCAGGGGCGGGTCGCGCGAAGCGTTTCCGGCGCCGGAGCGGTTCACGCCAGAAGTTTCTCCATCACCGCGTTAAGCAGCAACCGGCCCGTGGCGGTGGTCCGGATCGCGGTTTGATCGGCGGTCACGAAACCGGCCTCGGTCAGGATCGCCAAAGCCTGGGGATCGATAACCGTATCCAGATCGACGCCGCTGGTTAGCTTGAACAGGCGGCGATGAATTCCCCGGCTTAGACGCAAACCGGTCATCGCCATTTCCTGGGCGCGTTCTTGGGTCGAAAGCTCGACCCGTTCCCGGGTTCCGTGGCCCTGCCGTTCGACCCTTTGCAACCAGATGTCGGGGGCGGGGTGCTGGCGGGTGGCCAATGTCCACAGCCGCCCGTGGGCGCCGGGACCGATGCCCAGGTAATCGCCCCCCAACCATGCGGTCAAGTTGTGTTGGCATTCCGAGCCGGGGCGGGCGTGGTTGCTGATCTCGTAGGCGGGCAGGCCCGCGCCGGTCAAGATTTCTTGGGTGACGGTGAACAGATCGGCTTGAACGGTTTCGTCGGGAAGTTGAAATTCGCCCCGATGGTAGCGCGGTGCGAAAGCGGTGCCGTCCTCGACGGTCAACTGATAGACCGACAGATGATCGGCGCACAAATCCAAGGCTTGGGTCAATTCCCGACGCCAGGCGTCGATGGAATGGCCGGGTCTGGCGTAAATCAAATCGAAGCTGTAACGATCGAAGGTCCGGCGGGCCAGGGCGATGGCGGCCAGCGCCTCGGCCAGATCGTGGCGGCGGCCCAGAAAACGCAGGGCCTCGTCGTCCAGGGCCTGCACGCCCAGGGACAGGCGATTGATTCCGGCTGCTTTGAAATCGGCGAACCTCCCGGCTTCCGCCGTGGACGGGTTGGCCTCAAGGGTGACCTCCGTCGCCGGAGCCATGCTCCAATGACCGGCGATGCGGTCCAGCAAGGCTGCCGCCGTGGCGGGGTCCATCAGCGACGGCGTGCCGCCGCCGAAAAACACGCTGGTTACCGTTAGACCGGCGGCCTGAGGCGCGTACCAGTCCAACTCGGCGATCAGGGCATCGCGCCAACGGGCTTGATCGATTCGCTCGGCCTGATGACTGTTGAAATCGCAATAAGGGCATTTGGACAGACAGAACGGCCAGTGGATATAAATCCCGAATCCCGTCGCGCTAGGACCTGAATTCATGATTAGCCCCGTCCTTCCAGGCTGCGGCTCGTGGGGTTTATGAGTTTGCATCCTTGTCGAAGCAGGCCGTGACCAATTGGCGGAACGCATCGGCGCGATGGCTGATGGCGTGTTTGTCGGTGGGGTTCATTTGGGCGAAGGTCTGGCATCCATTCGTGGGTATGAAGATGGGATCGTAGCCGAAGCCATGCGTTCCCAGCGGGGCGGAAGCGATGGTCCCCTCGACCTTGCCCACGAAGGTTTGAATGCGGCCGTCGGGCCATGCCAGCGACAGAGCGCAAATGAACCGGGCGGCGCGATCGGTTTTGCCGGTCAGGCCATCCAGAACCTTGGTCATGGCAACCGCGAAATCCTTGTCCGGCCCGGCCCAGCGGGCAGAAAAAATACCCGGGTCGCCGCCCAAACCGTCCACCACCAGCCCGGAATCGTCGGCCAGCGCCGGAAGGTTCGAAGCCGTGGCGGCGGCCAGGGCCTTCAACTCGGCGTTGGCGGCGAAGGTGGTTCCGGTTTCCTCGGGTTCGGGCAAGCCCAAATCCTTGGCCGAAACCACCTGAACCCGCCACGGCGCCAGTAACTCGCCGATCTCGCGAACCTTGCCGGCATTGTGGCTGGCGATGACCAGTTTCATGCGATCGCCCGCTTTTGCGCTTCGACCAACTGGGCGATTCCGGTTTCGGCCAAATCCAGCAAAAGGTTGAACTGGGCGCGGGCGAACGGTTTTTCCTCGGCGGTGCCCTGGATTTCGACGATGCCGCCAGTTCCGGTCAGCACGAAATTGGCATCGGCCTGGGCGTTGGAATCCTCGGCATAGTCCAGATCCAGCACCGCATGACCCTCGTAGAGCCCGCACGACACGGCGGCCACATGATCGGTCAGCGGCACGGCGGCCAGCTTGCCCAGGGCAACATGCCGGGCGAGGGCCAGATGCAGCGCCACCCATGCTCCGGTAATCGAGGCGGTGCGGGTGCCGCCGTCGGCCTGAAGAACGTCGCAATCGATGCGCACCTGCATCTCGCCCATGGCGGCAAGGTCGGTGACCGAGCGCAACGACCGGCCGATCAGTCGCTGGATTTCGTGGGTGCGGCCCGATTGCTTGCCCCTGGCCGCCTCGCGGTCGGTGCGGTCGTGGGTGGAGCGGGGCAGCATGCCGTATTCCGCCGTGACCCAGCCCTTGCCGGTATTGCGCAGAAACGGCGGCACCTTTTCCTCGACCGAAGCGCAGCACAAGACGTGAGTGTCGCCGAAGCGGGCTAGGCACGAGCCTTCCGCATATTTGGAAAATCCGGGTTCAAGGGAGATGGTACGCAATTGGTCGAAGGCGCGGCCTGAAGGTCTCATGAATGCTCTTTCCAACAAAATGTAGCTAAGATGGCGACACCCTACTTGTTCGCTCTCTCGTTGACAATGCGGCGTACACCATTAGATAAGAGCCATGCTTCGATCCACAACGCCAGTCATCGCCGAATTGAACGAACGATCGCGGGAGGTGTTCCGCCATCTGGTCGAAGCCTATGTGCAGACCGGCGAGCCGGTGGGATCGCGCACGTTGGCCCGGCGCTTGAGCGTTTCGTTGTCGCCTGCCACCATCCGCAACGTCATGGCCGACCTGGAGGACGCGGGGCTGCTGTACGCCCCCCACGTTTCCGCCGGACGTCTGCCCACCCAGATCGGCATGCGCCTGTTCGTCAACGGCCTGCTGGAAGTGGGCGGGTTGGCCGACGACGAGCGCGCCACCTTGGACAGCCAATGCCGCGCGGTCGGCAAAAGCGTCGAACAGGCGTTGGGCGAGGCCATCGGGGCGCTGTCGGGATTGTCGCGCTGCGCCGGCATGGTGGTGGCGCCCAAGACCAGGCGCACGCTGAAGCAGATCGAGTTCGTCGGCCTGGGGCATGGCCGCGCCCTGGTGGTGTTGGTCACCGAGGACGGCTTGGTGGAAAACCGGCTGCTGGATTTGCCGTTGGGCGTGGGCCAAAGCGCCCTGGTCGAGGCCACCAATTATTTGAACGAGCGTTTGAAAGGCCGCGACCTGGATCAGGTGATGGACGAGATCCTGGCCGATCTGGACGATCAGCGCACCCAACTGGATGCGTTGACCAAACGGGTGGTGGCCACCGGGCTGGCCACCTGGGCAGGCGAGGACGGCGAAGGCGCCTTGATCGTGCGCGGCACCTCGCACCTGTTGGAGGACGTGGCCGCCGTCGAGGACCTGGAACGCATCCGCGCTTTGTTCGAAGCGTTGGAAACCAACCGGCAATTCTTGAAATTGGTGGAATTGGCCGAGGGCGCCGAAGGGGTCCAGATTTTTATCGGCTCGGAAAACGAATTATTCGGTTTAACCGGATGCTCCATGGTGGTAGCACCCTATCGCGACACTCGCGAACGGATCGTGGGCGCCATCGGCGTGATCGGTCCGACCCGTCTGAATTTCGCCCGCATCATTCCCATGGTGGATTACACCGCCAAGATGATCGGGCGCTTTATCGGCCCAACTTGAAATCGGTACAGGAAAGACGATGACCCAAGAGAACGAAGCTCCCGAACCCACGGATACGCCCGAAACCGCCGCGCCGCCGGAACAGGGGGCTCCGCAACCGGATTTGGGCGGACGGATCAAGGATTTGGAGGCGGAATTGGTCAAGGCCAAAAACGATCTGCTCTACGCCAAGGCCGATACCGAGAACGTCCGCCGCCGCCTGGAGGCGCAAGCCGAGGAACGCGGCAAGTACGCCGTGGTCAACTTCGCCAAGGACGTGCTGAGCGTGGCCGACAATCTGCGCCGCGCGCTTGACGCCGTGCCCGCCGATCAGCGCGAGTCCAGCGAGCTGGCCAAGACCTTGACGGTGGGTGTGGAAATGACCGAACGGGAATTGCTGGGCGCGCTGGAGCGCTATGGCATTCGCCCAATCACGGCCCAAGGTCAACGCTTCGACGCCAACTTCCATCAAGCCATGATGGAGGTCGAGGATACCACCGTCGCCGCCGGAACCGTGGTTCTGGTCATGCAAACCGGCTATAAGATTCACGATCGGCTGTTGCGTCCCGCCCTGGTCGGCGTGTCCAAGGGCGGCCCCAAGACCCCGTCCGGGGAACAGGTGGATACGTCGGCATAATCAGGCCCTAGCCGGGCGGGCGCTCAATGCGCCACCCAAGTGATGATGGGCGTTATCATCACTTGGGGCTGAGTGCTTTCAATCCTTCGTCCAGACTGACCGGCGGTTTCCAGCCCAGGGCGCGCAACGGGCCGTCGTCCACGGTCAGCGATCCGGTCAGGCGGCGGATGGTCGCCCGACGTCCGGTCAGGGTTCCGGCCAGACGCAGCAATCCCACAGGAACCGGGATCAGCAAGGCGGGGGTGCCCAGGGCGCGGCCCATTTTCCTAAATAATTCCGGAACGGAAACGTTTTCGTCGTCACGCAATAAAAAGGTGTGGCCGATGGTGGAATCGTGGGTCAGGCAAAACCCGACGGCGTCGGCCAGATTGGCCAATCCGATCAGACTGCGCAGGTTCTTGACCGCGCCCAGCGGAATCGGGATGCGCCGTTTCAGCAACATTCGCACCCGCTCCAGATTGCCCTTGGCGCCGGGGCCATGGATCAAGGGCGGGCGCAGGACGGTCAGTTTCAGTTCGGACAGGCGCCGCAAGCCTTGTTCGGCCGCAAGCTTGGAGCGGCCGTAAGGGTCCTGGGGATCGAAAGGGTCCAAGGCGGTAAAGGGCTTGTCGTCGGCGGTGAATTCGCCGTTGACCTTGACCGAGCTGATGAAGATGAAGCGGCGGTTGCCCGCCTGGGCCGCCAGCCGCAAGGTGCCGTCGCGGTTGATCCGGTCGTACAGCAGGGCGGGATCGGGGGCCGGGTCGGACAGCACATGGGCGCGGGCGGCCAGATGCACCACCCCGTCCACCTCCGCCAAGGCTTCGGTCCAATCGGTGTCGGGGCCGATGTCGCCGATGATCCGGGGTTCGGTTCCCGGCGGGGCCGTCCGTCCGGCGCGAACGGCGGCAACGACACGAAAGCCCCGTGCCGCCAAGACGGCGCAGACGGTTGGACCGGCGAAGCCGGTGGCGCCGGTGACCAGAACGGTTTTCATGGCGGGGCGTTCCGTCCCCAATGATGAAGCAGCGCCAGCAAACCGGCGACGATCGCCGCGCCAAGCAAAAGCCCAAGGAACGTCTGGCCGTTGGCGGCGATCCAGGCCGCCGCGATCAACCCGGTATTGCCGACCAACACGGTGGACGAAACCTTGGCCGGACCGGCGTCTCCCCGGCTGGCGCGCTGATAGAAATGCTTGCGGTGGGGCTTCAAAAATTCGTCGCCGGTAATCAACCTTACGCCGATGGTCACTGTGGCGTCGGCCAGGTAATAGGCGGGCAGGATCAGCGCCGCCGCCCATTGCCCGCCGAAAGCCAGCATGATCAGCAGGCCGCCGGTCAGCAGCCCCAGCGGGACGCTGCCGCAATCGCCCAGGAACACCTTGGCCGGATGCCAGTTCCACACCAGGAAGCCCAACCCGGCGGCGGCCAGACACAGGGCGGGGACCGCCAGCGCGGCGGTATCGCCGGATTGCGCGGCGATCACGGCGATGCCCAGACCCAGACCAAGGGTTTCCACTCCGGCGATGCCGTCGATGCCGTCCATGAAATTGTAAACGTTGACGAACCATAGCAGCAGAAAGGCCGCAACGGCCAGGATCGGCCATGACGATTCGGGCAGGGTTAAGGTGAACACTCCGACCATGACCGCCTGGACGATCAGCCGGACCAGCGGCGGCAAGCCTCGGCGGTCGTCGATCAGGGACGCGGCCATTAGCGCCAGGGCGCCCGCCAGCAACGGCCAAGGACGGTAATCGGAAAACACCGCCCAGGCGAACAAAACCGAGGGAATCACCCCCAAACCGCCGCCGCGCGGGGTGGGAACGGAATGGCTCGACCGGTCGTTGGGATGATCCAGGGTCAGCCGGGTCAGCACCCAGGCCACCGCCCACACCGTCAGGGCGAACGCGGTTATGGGGGCGACGATCATCATGGGCGTCAACCTAAATCGACGGCGCGGCCCAGACGCAGCGAGTCCAGTACCGACAAGGTGGCTTGACTGGTTTCCAGCAATTCCGCCTCGTCCACCGGTGCCGGGCCGCCGTTGGCGACCGCCCGGGCGAACGCGGCCAGCTCGGCCGCATGGCCCTTATCCTGCCCGCCGCGCGCCTTGACGGTGCGCGACTTGCCGTCGCCGGTGACGGTCAGAGTCAGGAAATTATCCATTGCCAGAACCGTTCCGCCAGCGAAACACTCAATCCGCTCCTTGGAAAAGGCCGAATCGCCCAGCGACGTATAGAGCAGCGAAGCCAGACTGCCGTCGGCGAAGGTCAACGAGACGGCGACATCGTCGCTGGTGGCTTGCGGCAGAATGGCGGCCTGGGCGTCGACCGCGACGATCGGCGAGCCGACCAGGAACCGCGCCAGATCGATGAAATGGCACAGTTCGCCCAGGACGCGTCCGCCGCCTTCCGCGTCGGCGTTGACCCAGGATTCGGGCGGCAACGAACCGGCGTTGACGCGGATCGAGACGACTTTGGGGCCGGGATGGCGGGCCAAATGCTTTTGAATGGTCACCGAGAACGGGGCGAACCGGCGGTTGAAGCCCACTTGGAAGAAAGCGCTCGATTCGCGGCGGGCGGCTTGAACCTGATTCAGGTGCTCGACGGACAGTGCCAACGGCTTTTCCACCAGCACCGATTTTCCCGCTTCCAGGCAAGCGGCGACCCAGTGGGCGTGATCGGCGTGACGCGTGGCGACCAGAACCGCGTTGATCGACGGGTCGGCCAGGATGTCGGCGGCGTCGGTGGTCGAGCGCAGGAATTTGAAGGTTTCGGCGCCATGATCGGCGGTATGGCCGCGGGTGGTGGCCAGCGCCACCAGATCCACGTTGGGCAGGCGGGCCAGTTGGGGCAGCAGCACGGTGCGGGCGAAGCTGCCGGCGCCGATGACGCCAAGGCGACACCTCCCCGACGCCGGAGCGGATGATGCCGGAAACGGCGCGGCGGTCGATGCGACGATCGGGGCGGGGCGGTCGGGATAGGTCAGCACCACGCCCAGATGGGGTTCCTTGCCTTCGGTGACCAACTGATAGGCCTGCTCGGCTTGGTCGATGGCGAAATCGTGGGTGATCAACGGCGAAACCTGCAAATGCCGGGGCAGCGACGGCGACATCAGCCGCAGGCATTCGGCCAGATTCTCGGTCTCGGTCCAGCGCACCCAGCCGACCGGATATTTGATGCCGCCCAGTTCGAAGTCGTCGTCGTAGCGCCCCGGCCCATACGAGCGCGACACCATCAGCGACAATTCCTTTTTCATGAAGGCGGCATAGGGGAACTCGGTGCCGGTCTTGCCCACCAGCACCACCCGTGCCCGATCGCGGGCCAGCTCGGCGGCCAGTTCCAACGGTTCGCTGGACTCGGTTGCCGCGGCGACCAGAACCGCGTCGACGCCGCGTCCTTGAGTCAGCGTGCCCACCGCTTCGTTCAAGCCCGGCTCGCCCAGCGTCCAAATCAATTCCGATCCGAAACGGGCGGCCAAATCCAGGCGGTCCTTGTTGACGTCGACGGCGATCACGCGGGCGCCTTGCAAGGACAGCAATTGCGCCGCCAATTGCCCCACCAAACCGACGCCCAGCACCGCGACCACGTCGCCCAAACCGGCGCCCAGATTGCGCACTCCCGCCAGGGCGATGGCGGACAAGGTGCCGAAGCTGGCCTGCCGGTCGGTCACGTCGTCGGGGATCGCGGCGGTCAGGGCCACCGGCACGCAATCGATTTCGGCGTGGTTGGCCAGTCCGGCCCCGGCCAGCGCCACCCGTTGGCCTAGGCGATAGGCGCCTTCGGTTCCAGTACCCAGACCGACGATTTCACCGGCGGCGGAATAGCCCAGCGGCAACGGTTCGTCCAGACGGGCCATCACCGCCTTGAAGGTGGCGGCCAGACCGTCGCGGCGGGCCTTGTCGACCACCTTGCGGACCAGATCGGGGCGCTCCTTGGCTTTTCCAGCCAAGCTTTTGCGGGCGAAGTCGATCACCATGCGTTCGGTACCCGCGCTGATCAGCGAGGCGCGAACCCGCACCAGCACCGACCCGGGGCGGACGCGGGGCGCGGGGACTTCCTTTAAAGACAGTTTGCCGGAACGGGCACTTTGGATAACTTGTTTCATGGAAGTGCTGATACACTGAAGCCGCAAAAGAGCCAAGAGCTACGAAGGACGTTCGATGGATTCCGTTCATTTTCTCGCCGGTGTTTAGGGGCGGCGATGCTGTTTCATTCGACCGCGTTTCTGTTCGCGTTCCTGCCCATCGTCCTGTCGGGATATTACCTGTTGTCGCGCTTCGGCCATCGGGGGCCGGTCCTGTGGCTGTTGGCCGCGTCGCTGGGATTCTACGCATGGTGGGATTGGCGCTATCTGGCGGTGCTGCTGCCGTCGATCGGGTTCAATTACGGCGCGGGCGAGTTGATGGCGCGGGCGCGGGGAGCGGAAAGAAAGCGTCTTCTGCAACTGGGTGTGGCGGGCAATCTGGCGGCCCTGGGATATTTCAAATATTCGGCGTTCGCGGTGAGCGCGGTAAACGGGTTGGCCGGGTCGGCCTTGCCGGTTCCCGATATCGGCTTGCCGTTGGGGATTTCGTTCTTCACCTTTACCCAGATCGCGTATTTGGTCGACGTCCATGCGGGCACGGTCAGAGACCGCGACCCGGTTTCCTACGGCTTGTTCGTCACCTATTTCCCCCATCTGATCGCCGGGCCGATTCTGCATCACGCCGAGATGATGCCGCAGTTTCGCGATCCCAAGGCGGGGCGGCTGGACCCGGCCCTGTTCCGGGAAGGATTTCTTTTGCTGCTGCTGGGACTGTTCAAGAAAACGGTGCTGGCCGACACCTTGGCCGATCTGGCCGGTCCGGCGTTCGACGCGGCGCCGTCGTTAAGTTTCGTCGAGGCGTGGTCCGCGTCGCTGGCCTATACGTTTCAACTCTATTTCGATTTCAGCGGCTATTCCGACATGGCGGTCGCGCTGGGCCTGATGATGAATATCCGGCTGCCGCTCAACTTCAATTCGCCTTACCGGGCACTGGATATTCAGGACTTCTGGCAGCGTTGGCACATGACCCTGTCGCGGTTCCTGCGCGACTATCTTTACGTGCCGTTGGGCGGCAATCGTCTGGGCGCGGCGCGGACCCTGATCAATCTGTACCTTGTGTTCCTGCTGGGCGGGCTGTGGCATGGGGCCGGGTGGACCTTCGTCGCCTGGGGAGCGATGCACGGGGCCGCCATGGTGGTTCATCGCCTGTGGCGGCGGGCGGGACTGGTCTTGCCGCCGCCGTTGGCATGGCTGGCGACCTTTCTGTTCGTCGATGCGGCGTGGGTGATGTTCCGGGCGGCCAGCCTGGACGACGCGGTCAAGGTTTATAAGGGCATGATCGGGCTGGGCGGATTCAAGCTGCCGTCGCAAATCCTGGCGCTGGTTCCTTCGCTAAACGCCATGTTCGACGGCGTCGGCGTGCTGGCCTGGGTCGGCGGCGGAACGGTGATGGGTCTGGTCGAGGCGGCGCTGCTGATTTTTAGCGCCATGGCGATCGTACTTTATCCCCGCAACACCTGGGCCGTGATCAAATCCCGCAGGGCGACGTGGCTAGCGGCGGCGGCGTTTCCGTTGATTCTTCAGGCGGTGCTGTTCCGCCAAGCGGCCAGTCCGTTCCTGTACTTCAGGTTTTAATGCATGCCCTCGCCGGGCGCGCCGTTCCAGGCGCTTGGCCGCCGCCTCAATGGCGGCTATACCAAGGGCAAGAGTCAAAGTTTCCTGCCGTTGGTAGAAGTATGAAGATTTTTGCGTTTCTGGCGATGGGCGTGGCGGCGTATCTGGGGCTGAACCTGGAAGTGCTGCGCAAGCCCTTGACCATCGGTTACATCAAGCAGGCCTATGACGCCAAGCAGCGCTACGCCGCCGCATGGGGGGGGCGGCCCAAGATCGTCATCGTCGGCGGCAGCAGCAGCCTGTTCAGCGTCCGCTGCCAACTTATCGAGCGGGCGCTGGGACGGCCGTGCGTCAACATGGCGGTGACGGCGGGGATCGGCATCGATCTGATCCTGGACAAAGCCCTGGGGGCGATCGGGCCGGGCGACATGGTGATCCTGCCGCTGGAATACGATTTCTACGCGGCCACCGCCGAGCAGATCGATTCCAACGCCACGGCCAACGCCTATCTGGCCACCTACGACCATCCGTTGCTGCTTCGACAGGACCGCCGTCGCATCGCCGCCGCGCTGTTTTCGCTGTCGCTTCGGGACGCCTATTCATCGATGGTTGAAATGGGTCTGGAACGCGCGGGCTTTCAACGCCGCTTCCGCGTCGATCAGCTGACAGAACAAGGCGACATGACCGGTCATAGCGTGGAACGCGCCGCTCCTTACGCCGACTACATCGCGTCGCTGCCGGGCATCGCGCCCGAGGTCGATGCCGACAGCCGGGGCGCCGTCTTGATCCGGCGCTTCGCCGCCGCCGTCAAGGACCGGGGCGCCATGGCCCATGGAACCTATCCGGCCACCATCGACGACGGCGGCCCGCCCGGTCCCGGATATGCCCAAGTCGAAACCTTTTGGCGCCAATCGGGCGCGGGATTTCTGGCGCTGGCCAATCTGGGCCGCTATCCGCGCCGTGATTTTTACGACACCGGCTATCATTTGGCCGAACCCTATCAGATCGAACATACCGAAGCGATGGTCCGGGCAATCCGGTCGTCCGGCGAATAAAGGGTGGTCCGCCGGGGTCGAAACCGTCTATAAGGAAAAAATCATGACGAAATCAGCGGTTCTAGTCACCGGCGGGGCGGGTTACGTGGGCAGTCACGCCTGCAAGGCGTTGGCGAAAGCGGGATACGTTCCGGTGGCCTACGACAATCTGGAAACCGGCTTCAAGGATTTGGTGCGCTGGGGGCCGTTGGAGCTTGGCGACATTCTGGACCGGGCACGGTTGCGCGAGGTGATCGACCGGTGGAAACCGATCGCAGCGATGCATTTCGCCGGGCTGTTGTCGGTGGCCGATTCGGTTCGCCAGCCGGTGGCCTATTACCGGTCCAACGTCTCGGGCAGCTTCGAATTGCTGGATGCCATGGTCGAAAAAGGCGTGGGCGCGTTGGTGTTTTCGTCTTCGGCGTCGGTCTACGGCGATCCCGAATCCAGCCCGATCCCCGAATCCAGCCCGACCGTTCCGGTCAACCCTTACGGTCGCAGCAAATTGATGATCGAACAGGCGTTGGCCGATGCCGAACACGCTTACGGTTTGAAATGGCTGGCCTTGCGCTATTTCAATGCCAGCGGCGCCGACCCGGATGGCGAAACCGGCGAATGCCACGATCCCGAAACCCACCTGATCCCGCGCGCGCTGATGGCGGCGGGCGGCGAGATTGCTTATCTGGATTTGTTCGGCACCACCTATCCGACCAAGGACGGCACCTGCATCCGCGATTACATTCATGTCGCCGATTTGGCCGATTGGCACGTCGCCGCGCTGACCTCGCTGCTGGCGGGCGAACCCTCGGGAGCTTACAATCTTGGAACCGGTCAGGGAGTCTCGGTCGCCGAGGTCATTGCGGCAGTGGAACGAATAACCGGTCGGAAGGTGCCGGTCCAATACGGACCAAGGCGCGAAGGCGACGCGATCAGTCTGGTCGCCGATTCAAGCCGCGCGGTGGCGCGGTTCAAGGTCAAACCGGCGCGTTCCGATTTGGACACCATCGTCGCCACCGCCTGGAACTGGTATCGTCAATCAAGAAAGCTGTAATGCCTACAGCTTCGATAGGTAATCGTCGACAAACCCCATTCTTCCATCGGCGACCGCTTTCCAGCCCGACAGGTTGAAGGTATGAATCCAGCCGTCGATGATTTCGATCGAATTGTTCTGAACGTCGGCTCCCTCATAGATGGTTTTATAGTCGTGAGAGGGGAACGACAGGGCGGTCCGGTCGATCTTCTGATAAACGGCCCAATTGGACCCGCCCGTATCCGTGCCTTGCAGTTCGGAGGGCGAGAAATCCAAAGCGCCGATATCGATGGCGGCTCGGTCGAAAAAACAGAACCCCGGCCACAGATACCAAATGCCGCCCCGTTCCTGAAGATGCCCGTAAAGGGGCTGGCGTTCGAGATGCGAGGCAATGGAATACGGTTGAGAAGGAAAGATATCGTGGTCCAGGAATCCGAAATATCGGCTTTTGCTTCGGCCGATGTAGTTTTTCACCATCCAATCCAGGGCGCATGCGTGAGACCGGCTGCCGCCGCCGATGTCCTGATAGGGGTTGACCGGAAGTTTGACGTAGGCGACCCCCGCATCGCGGCACAAGTCGGCGATTTCCTTGCTGGCGGCGTCATCGTTCGAATTGTCCGCGACGCAGTGGACATGGATGTCGCCCAGATATTTTCGCACCAAGCGGATTTGATGGCGAACGGCCATCGGATTGTTGAAGGCGATGGCGACCAAATCCAGGTTTCCATTCGCGGCGGATGGCGACATGCCTTCGATCCAAAGCTTGGTTTCGGGCGGCACGCGCCGGATATATCGATTGCGTTTCAGTCCGTCGAGCAGCGCTTTGACGCGAAGTTTGACGGTCGGCAACAAATCACGAAAACGCATGGCGCACCCCATTAAATCAAGCGCCATAAAGCTTGCCCATCCAGTCATTCCCGTCAATGGCGATTGACACGGTAGTGCCAATCTGAAACATCTCAGTTCGACTGTCGTTCATAAGGAATGTTCGTGAAGATATTGGTCACAGGAGGCGCGGGCTATATCGGTTCGCATACGGTCGTCGCGTTGTTGAACGCGGGCGCCGAGGTGATCGTCCTCGACAATTTCAGCAACAGTTCGCCCGCCGCCCTGGACCGGGTCCACCGCATTGCCGGTAAGGATTTCGTCCGCGTTCAAGGGGATATCCGCGATCGGGCCGTATTGGACGGAATTTTTTCCGACCATGCGGTCGATGCGGTGATTCATTTTGCCGGTCTCAAGGTTACCGGCGATTCCATCGCGATGCCGCTGGACTATTACGACGCCAACGTGGTCGGAAGCGTTCGCCTGTTCGAGGCGATGGACCGCCACGGAATCCGCCGCATCGTGTTCAGTTCGTCCGCCGCCGTCTACGACGCGGCTTCGGTTCCGCCCATCAAGGAAAACGCGGCGCTTAAGGCCAGCACACCCTATGGCAGAACCAAGCAAATCATCGAAACCATCCTGCACGATCTGGCCGCGCGGCCCGTGGGGCCGGGCCAAGCTTGGCGGGCGTCCATCTTGCGCTATTTCAATCCGGTCGGCGCCCATGTCTCGGGTTTGCTGGGCGAAGACCCCAAGGGCGTTCCCACCAATCTGATGCCCGCCATCGCGCAAACGGTCGCGGGCAGACGCGAACGCCTGCTTGTCTTCGGCGCGGATTATCCCACCCGGGACGGAACCTGCGTCCGCGATTTCATTCATGTGGAAGACTTGGCCCAGGGGCATCTGGCGGCGCTGCGCCGTCTTGATGCCCAAGCGGGCGTCGAGACGTTCAACCTGGGAACGGGGAACGGGTTTTCGGTGCTGGAAATGGTCGACGCTTATAAGATGGTCTGCGGCCGCGAAATTCCCTATACCATTGCCGGGAGAAGGTCCGGCGACATTCCGGCAAGCTGGGCCGACCCGTCGGCGGCGGAAACCGCGTTGGCGTGGAAAGCGACCCTGGGGTTGGAGCGCATGTGCGCGGACACCTGGAGATGGCAAACCATGAATCCGGACGGCTATGACGGGGGGCCGCACTGACGATGAAGGAAATCACTATCGAAGCGGGCCGCACCAGCGGCCAGTATTGGCGCGATTTGTGGAACTACCGCGATCTGTTTTCCCTGTTGGCGTGGCGGGACATTCTGGTGCGTTACAAACAGACGGTGTTCGGAATCGCTTGGTCTTGGCTGCGTCCGCTTCTGGTCATGGTGTCGTTCACGCTGGTGTTCGGTAAATTGGCCAAGCTTCCGTCCGGCGACACCCCCTATGTGGTCATGGTGTCGGCGGCGTTGCTGCCGTGGCAGTTTTTCGCCAACGCCTTCGGCGCGGCGGCCACCAGCTTGGTGGACAATGCCAATATCATTTCCAAAGTCTATTTTCCCAGGCTGATCGTCCCGTCCAGTTCGGTGATCGTGTGCTTGGTGGATTTCCTGATCGCCGGAGTGCTTCAAGCGGTTTTGATGGCGTGGTACGGCGTGATTCCCGACTGGCATTTGGTTCTGCTGCCGGTGCTGGTGGTGCTGACCTGTTTGCTGGCCTTGGGGCTTGGCCTGCTGGTCGGGGCGCTTAACGTGCGTTATCGGGACTTCCGCTACGTAGTCCCGTTTCTGATGCAAGTGGGTCTGTACGTTTCTCCGGTCGGTTTCAGCAGCGCCATCGTTCCCGAGCAATGGCGCATCCTGTTCGCCCTTAACCCCATGGTGCCGATCATCGAGGGTTTCCGCTGGTCGCTGTTTGCCGGTCAGGCGCCGCTGCACATGGACGAGTTGGCGGTGGCCAGCGCCGTCACCCTGGTTTTTTTGTGGGTCGGCATCCGCTATTTCCGCAAGACCGAACAATTGTTCGCGGATGTGATTTGAAACCATGACCGTCATCCGCGCAGAGAATTTGGGTAAGATGTACCGGTTGGGCGAGAAGCGTCAGAACCGGTTTCACTACGACACCTTTCGCAACATGCTGGCCCGATCCGCCCAAGGCGCTATGCGGCGACTTGCCGGCCGCCCCGCGGAACTTAGCCAGCACCAGGAATTTTGGGCGCTCAGAAACATCAATTTCGAGATCAAGCAGGGACAGCGCCTTGGCATCATCGGTCGCAACGGCGCCGGTAAGTCCACCATGCTTAAATTATTGTCGCGCATTACCGACCCGACCGAGGGAAGGATAACCTTGCGCGGCCGGGTGGCCAGCCTGCTCGAGGTGGGGACCGGCTTTCATCCGGAATTGACCGGGCGCGAAAACATCTTTCTGAACGGCGCGATCCTGGGCATGACCCGCGACGAGATCAAACGGAAGTTTGACGAGATCGTCGCTTTCGCCGATGTGGAGAAGTTTCTCGATACTCCGGTAAAACATTACTCCTCGGGGATGTATGTGCGGTTGGCGTTTGCGGTGGCGGCGCACCTGGAACCGGAAATTCTGATCGTGGACGAAGTGCTGGCGGTGGGCGACGTCCAGTTTCAGAAGAAATGCATGGCCAAAATGGAAGATATCGGTAAAAGCGGTCATACCGTGCTGTTCGTCAGCCATAACATGGCCGCCATCGAGCAGATGTGCGACAGCATCTTGTTGTTCGACGGCGGCAAACTGGTGCGGTCCAGCGACGACGTGCCCGCCTGCGTGCAGGAATACCGCGCCGCCTATTCGACCGAGGCAATCTGCCGGTGGGATAATTCCGGCAATGAATTCGATCATCCGGCCTTTCGACCGGCATCGTTCTGGATCGGCGATAGCGATGGAAATTCAGTGGCGATGCCCGCACGCAACGACGACGACCTATGGGTTCACATCAAGGGTGAGATCGGGCGACAGGACGATGCGTTGCAAGTCGGATACGGCCTTTATACCGAAGACGGGCAATTGCTGTACTGGTCGTGCTCGACCGACGCGCCCGCTTCCGACTGGCCGAAGCTTGGCGTCGGCAGACACCACATCAAAAGCAAGCTTCCCAAACGGCTGCTGAACGCGGGGGGCTATCGGCTCGATCTGTTCGCGGCGCTTTATCACCGCCAATGGCTGATCGAACCCGGCACCCGCGTTCCCCAGATCACGCTGTCCATTGAAGGGGGTTTGAGCGATTCGCCCTATTGGATGAACCGCCGTCCCGGGTGTCTGGGGCCGGTTCTGCCCTGGGATCACGCCGCCGCCAATTCGGACGGCACATGACCAGTTCCGCCACCGTCAGCGTCATCATCCCCACCTGGAACCGCGCCCACTGCATCGAGGCGGCGGTGTCAAGCGCGCTCGATCAGACCCATCCACCCCTGGAGGTTCTGGTTTGCGACGACGGTTCGGACGATGACACCCAAGCCCGTATCCGGTCCATGGCCGACGAACGGGTGCGCTGGGTATCCGGTCCTCGCGGCGGGCGCCCGGCCATCCCCAGAAACCGCGGCATCGCCGCCGCAAAAGGCGAATGGCTGGCGTTTCTGGACAGCGACGATCAATGGCTGCCGGATAAACTGGCCCGCCAGACGGCGGTCGTCGAAGCATCGGGCAATCGCGCCTCGTGCACCGACGCATGGCGGGTTGTTCCCGGTCACGGCGGGCGTGTCCCATTGCACGGCGGCATGACCGGGCCGTTGACCTGGAAAATGTTGCTGACCCGGAACAAAGTGATTTGCAGTTCGGCGCTGGTCCACCGGTCGCTGCTGAAAACGGCGGAAGGCTTTCCTGAAAGCAAGGATTTGACCGCGCTTGAAGATTACGCCCTGTGGCTTAGGGTTTCGGCCATGACCGATTTCGATTATATCGCCGAGCCGCTGGCGGCCTATCGCGACGATCCGGCGCACAGCGTCCGCGCTGTCGGCGCCGATGGATGGTCGCAGCGCATAACCGTCTTGAACGATTTTCTGGCGTGGTGCGATCGCGCCTCGTCATGCGTCCCGAAGGATTATGTCGAGGCCGCCCGCCGACAATTGCGCACGGCGCGGCTTCGGCGAGTGGCGCGGAAAATGATCGGATGGGCAAGAACGAACAAGGCGCCGGAATGACTCTTATCGTGTCCAAACTGTGCGGGGGACTGGGCAACCAGATGTTTCAGTACGCCCTGGGTCGGCGGTTGTCGTTGGACCGCGATGTGCCGCTGATGCTTCGCTACGCCAACGCGACAAGCGACACCAGCCGGGTCTATGCGCTGGGCCGGTTCAAGATCCAGGCGGCCTTGGCCTCGGCGGCTTATATGGCCTGGCTGCAACCGTGGCCGCGGGTCATGCCGCGCCGCCTGGCGGGGCTGCCGCGCTGGCCGGGCCGGGCGCGCTACGTTCGGGAAAACGGATTTCCGTTCGATCCGGACGTTTTGAACGCTCCGGCGCCCGCCTGTCTGGAAGGCTATTGGCAAAGCGAGAAGTATTTCCTGGATGCCGCCCCACGGATCAGAAGCGACTTTCAACTGGCCGAACCGATGACCGAAACGCGCCAAGAGGTGGCCCGGCAAATCACGGATTCGATGGCGGTGTCGGTGCATGTCCGCCGTGGTGATTACGTCGCCAACCCGGTCATTTCCGCCTATCACGGCAGTTTCGGTCCGGACTGGTACGAGGCGGCGATGACGCGGATGGCGGATACGGTGGACAACCCGCAATTCTTCGTGTTCAGCGACGACCCGGCTTGGGCGCGCGCCAATCTGCCGCAACGTTGGCCGATTGCGTTCGTCGAGCCGCAAAGCGACCGGCGCGATTTCGAGGACTTGCATCTGATGGCCGCTTGCCGTCACCATATCATCGCCAACAGTTCGTTCAGCTGGTGGGGCGCATGGCTCAACCCCAGGGACGATAAGCGGGTGATCGCACCGCAACGATGGTTCAACCAGGCGTCGAACGATACCAGGGATTTGATACCGCCCGGATGGCAGCGAATGTAAGAGCTTGATGAAATCATCAAACTCAACATAATTACAGGCCCTCGCCGGGCGCGGACTTCCGTCCGCTTGGCCGCCGCCTCAATGGCGACAATCGCGTAATGATTCCATCAAGAATCATTATGCTCAAGATCACCGACCGGGCCATAATCTCTTTACGGCCTTGACCTTGGCCAAGATTCGCGGCTTCAAGTTCCGCAAGTAGGCGCGAAGCTGCCGCACGCCGACTTTGTTGTAAAACAAACTGTCCATCGGAACGCTGCCAAAAGGTGTCCCGGCGTCTTCGGCGTAATTGTTGGGCAGATGCGCAAGCCAAGCATAACGGGGGACGTCGAAGGTCGTCGCGGACACCGGGGCGACGACCCGGTAGGCGAAGGGAGGCGGGGGAGCTTCGAAGGTCAAGCCCATGGCCGCCCTTTCCCGGATGCCCCAGGTGCCGTTGACCGTGCTGCTCCGCTCGCGGTCGAAGGACGGGCTATTGACGTATTCCCGCGCCAGTTCCCGGTCCAGAACATACGATCCGCAATACGGGCTGTCGAAATTGACGTACCGGCAGCCGTCGAATTCGACGGCGGGCCGACCGTTAAGCAGCATGGGGCCGATATTGTCCGAGCTTACGAACCGGCCCAGCCGCGAAGACCATTCCGTTCTTACATAGGAGGGGATAAGGCCGTGCGGCCGCAGCGCTTCCCGGGCCCGGACGAAATAGCAAAGGTTCTCGAACGTAAAAAGCTCATCGTCTTCGATATAGACAAAATGCGTATAATGCGAATCATCGGACAAGAAGGTATCGGAAACCAAAGTCTTATGGCACCACGTTAGATTAAACGGGTGCGATAATTTATCCTCGATAGAAATTTTTATCGATACGTTGTCCTTATCGGCCGCATTTCTTGTAATATCATTAATTAATTCAATGTTTCTTTTGTCTGTATCGTTTGTATATATGACAATATATGTCGATGCAGTATTGAATGAGATAAGTTCATCAAGGACTGAATTTAAATATTTTAGCCTGTCTTCAACAAAATGAAAGGTTATTGACGCCAATAAGTGAATTTCATCCGTCATTTTTTTCTCAATCGACAAACTTAACCCATGCCTCATGAAAGCCTATGCCGTTATGCCACTTTTTAGGATTCAAGCACTGTAGTCCTTTGTTCTTGTCATCGTTCCACCCGTCGAAATTATAGAAGGGGTGGCATTGCGAGTGAATTCTGGTGAAGCCGGAATCGGTAAGTCTTTGAACCGTTTCTTGGCAATTGAGCGGGTCGCCATCCAATTCGATAACGATCAGTTCAACAGTGTCCAAAAGATCTTTAAAATCATTCAGTATATGAATGAAAGCCCCTTCACAATCCGCAATAATACAGTCGAATTTACCACCGGCGATTTGTTCGAGTTCTTTTAAGGAATAGTTTTTGCAGGCTTTGCACTCATCCCACAAATCCTCTTGGCCTTTACGATTTTCCGCCAGGAATCCGTGCACCAAGGCGTAGCTGGAATCGGTAAGAGTTTTGTTGCGGCTTACGATGGAACAGGCTTCCCGCGAAGGGTCGATCACGACATGGCGTTTCGGGTTGTCGAGGATCTTGTCGATGACGGCGGCCGTACTTCCTTTTCCCGCGCCCAACTCAAGAACGGTGGCCTGCCTTGGCATGAACTTGGCGATGATTTCCTGCTCGGGCCGTTCAAATTCCAGTTGAGACCACATGTCGTAGCCGTCGCAGGCCGACAGCCGATCGTATATCCGCTTCAGGCCGTTGCCGCCCAACGACGGGCGGTAGTAATCGCGTATGCTGGGCGTGTATCCTAGCTTTCTGGCGATTCTTCGTAAAAGGCCGGTAATTCTCTCAAAATTCGCCACGAGCAAAGTCCCTTAAAATTTGAGCGCATACTAGCCAACCGGTCATCGACTGTGAATACAAAATTGGTTCACGGAACAATCGGCTTTAGGATACACACTCCCGGGTGGTTTGGTTATGATGACCTGAAAGTTCCGTTCCTATGAAATGCCGGATGAGCGAAGTTAACCATGTCGATTGAATCGCATCCGCATTTTCGCGTCCTGGAGGCGGTTCGCGGGGTGGCGGCGTTTTCGGTGTTCTTTGTCCATTGGAGCACTTATTTCCCGCCGACGTCCCGGAATTTCGCGGTCGAGGACTGGTTCATGACCGCGACCGCCGCTTTGATCGGTTTGTTCAAAGGCGCGCTGTGGAATTACCAGTCGACCCATCCCGGCGTGATTCTGTTCCTGATTCTAAGCGGGTTCGTCATTCACTTCGGCACCGAGCGGCGCGGGCGCGATCTGGACGTGGCGAAGTTCTACCGGCGCAGGTTCTTAAGAATATATCCCACCTTCGCCGTTTGTCTGATCATCGGCATTGTGGTCGGAATTCCCGCCGCGATCCTGCATTACGGTCAATCCGTCGGCGATTTCGCCACGCCCAAGGGGCTGGCCGGCCTGCTGGCGCCCTTTGTTCTGATTCCGGTATTCTCCTTCAACGACCGCCCCATCGGCGACCCGATCCTGATGACGGTGATGATCGAAATGGTGCTCTATCTGGCCTACCCCGCGATTCGCGGAATTATGCGCCGATACGGAATTTTCAGCCTGCTTGCGGGGTCGGGCGCCTTGGCGTCGCTTCATAATTTCGATGCGTTCGACGATTGGTTTGTCGGAGACAGCATTTATGTCTTTCAGTTCTACTGGTGTCTTGGCGCGGTCTCGGCCAACATCCTCTTGAAGCGCCCGGAGATTTGCACCTTGCCGCGTCTTTACGGCGTGGCGGCGGCGATTTTTGTCGGCCAAGCGGCGATGGGTTTGGTTCTGGGGGCGGATTTCATGGGGCGTGAACGGGGCATGCTGTGCGCCGTCATGTTCGCTTTTCTGGTTCCGGCGCTGGCGGCGACGGAATCCCGATACGGTATCGGCGAAATCCGCTGGCTGATGCCGTTGGGGCGGATCAGCTATTCTCTCTACGCGATTCATGTGCCTATCTTCACCGTCGTTTTTGGGGCATTCAGCTACCTTAAAATTCCGTGCACCGCCGTCGTGGCCGCGTTCGGCTTGGCGGTGGGCGTCGGTGGCGCCTGGATATTGTACGCGTGCGTCGAAGCGCCAAGCCATCGGGCCGCAAGACGCATCGGGGTGGCGAAGGCCGAAAGCATCCAAGGAAGGGGAGAATGATGGTGACAGGTGAAAACGGGTCCAGGCGGGTTGCGGTTTTTACCGTTTTATTGCTGGCGCTGCTGGTGTCGAGACTTCCCTTTCTGAACCAGATCTTGGTCTCCGAGGAAGGCGATTTCGCCGCGCTCGTCGCCTATGCGCCGTCCCCGTCCCAGTTGACCGACAATGGGCTGCCCCAAATGATCAAGGGGCGGATCGGCGACACCTATGTTTATTCCCACTTCGGGCACGACATTACCCCCTATTTGCTGATCGAGCGGACCGTGGGGGCCGTGGTGCGCGGCTTGCGCCTTGATCCCGCCAATCAAGATCGAGTGACCGTGGCGACCCGGTCGGCGTTCTTCGCTCTGTTCCTGACCGGAACCGTCGGGCTGCTGTGGCTGGCCGCGCCGTCGCGGCTGGGCGTGATGATCGCGCTGTTCATGCTGAGCACTCCGCTGGCGTTCGGCTCGTCCATCCAGGCCCAGCTTGACGGCAGCGCCGGAGTCGCCGCGGTTGGCTTGGCCACGGCTTTGCTGCTGGTCGGCGGGCGGGCGGCCCGGCCGTGGGCCCTGATCGCGTCCGGTTTCCTGATCGGCAGCGCCCGTCACGAAGTCGCCATGGCCTTCGCCGCCGCGACCCTGGCGATTCTGGTTTTGCAGACGGTGCTGAAAAGCCCGGCCCGTGGGCGGATCGGCCTGTTTGCCTTGGGACTGGGCTTGGGGACCGCCGCCGCGATTCTGATTTCGCCGGAAGATTACCGCCAGGGATTGGGGACCATGGCCCAAGTCTACGGTCAAGAGGCGCCGCCGATCGTTCAGAAACTCCGCCTTGGGCTGCTTCAACAATTTTTCGTCTGGCCGGTGTGGCTGTTCCTGGCGGCGTCCGCGGCTTTGCTGAAGTCCCGCTACCGGGCCATTCTCGACGAAAGGCCCGAAATCATCCTGGTGACCGCCGGAGCGGCGGCGATCGCCTTCGGATTCATGCTGAGCGGTTGGACCGGGGACGGTTTCCCGCGCTATTTCATGCCTCCCCTGGTCGCTCTTTCCTATGTGTTGTGCGTCCTGGTTCACGACGGTATCGCCGTTTCCCACAAAGCCATGTCCAGGATGTTCGGGGTGCTGATCGCGGGCGCGGCGATCAATTTCGGCTTCGAGCTGACCGTCCGACACTTTGACCGCTCAATCACCAGCGCGCCGGGAACATCGTGTCGAACCATCAGGGAAAGTCTGGCCCAAAGCGCGGAAATCGCCCGTTCGCAAAACCGGATCGTTCTTGAACAGTCATCGTTCATGGTCTATTACCCCGGACTGGATTTCATGAATTCGGATTTAGGGAAAGACCGGGCGTTATACATGCTCCAGCAGAAGTATCCGCGCGATGCGGAGCGATTGTATTTTTGACAGATTGGACGATATGACCAGATTCAATGCCCAGTTTACCGAGTATCAGGACAAACGCCGTTCCTTTTGGGACGGGTTGGTCGCGTCCTATTCCGGCTCGTGGGGGGGGTATTACCACCAAAGATTGGCCACGGCCTTCCATCATCTGATTCCGCAAGGGGCCGCCGTGCTGGAAGTCGGCTGCGGCCAAGGCGATTTGCTGGACAGTCTTAAGCCCAAAGGGGGGCTGGGCGTCGATTTCTGCCAAGCGGCGGTGGACAAGGCGCGACGAAAACATCCCCATCTGGAGTTCGCCGTCGCCGACGCTCACGTCCTGGACCTTGGCGCCAGGACGTTCGATTACATCATCCTGTCCGACTTGGTGAACGATCTATGGGACGTTCAGACCGTGTTGGAACGCCTGCATCCGTACTGCACCCCCCGGACGCGGCTCGTTTTCAATTATTTCAGCCATCTGTGGAGCCTGCCGTTGCGCGCGGCCCAAAAATTCGGCGCGGCGTCGCCGACGCTGCTGCAAAACTGGCTGACCCCCCACGACATGAGCAACCTTTTGGAGATATCGGGGTATCAGCCCTTGCGGGAATGGACCGAGGTGGTCGCGCCGCTGCGGGTTCCTTATCTGTCGGCCTTCATCAACCGTTATCTCGCCAAGATTTCGCCGTTCCGGTTTCTGGCCTTGGCCAACTTCATGCTGGCCCGCCCCGTCGGCAAACCGCTTCCCTACAATCCGACCGTCTCGGTGATCGTCGCCGCCCGCAACGAAGCGGGACATATCGACGAGCTAATGGCGCGCATTCCCGAAATGGGCGGAGGAACCGAGATCATTTTCGTCGAGGGAAACTCGACCGACGATACTTATGAGGCGATCGAGAAGGCCATTGCCGCCAATCCGGAACGCAATTGCAAACTGTTCAAGCAGCCGGGCAAGGGCAAGGGCGACGCCGTGCGGGTCGGGTTCGATCAGGCCGGCGGCGATATTCTGATGATCCTGGATGCGGACATCACCGTCCCGCCCGAGGATCTGCCGCGCTTTTACGCGCTGATGGCGACCGGCGCCGCCGAATTCGTCAACGGCGTCCGTCTGGTCTATCCCATGGAGGACGACGCCATGCGGTTCGCCAATCTGATCGGCAACAAGTTTTTTTCCTGGGCGTTCAGCTGGCTGCTGGGGCAACCGATCCGCGATACGCTGTGCGGCACCAAGGTGATCTGGCGCGACGATTACAAACGGGTCTGCGACAACCGCGCCTATTTCGGCGACTTCGACCCGTTCGGCGATTTCGATCTGCTGTTCGGGGCCGCCAAACTCAATCTGAAAATCATGGAAGTGCCGATCCGCTATCGGGCGCGGCGTTACGGGGAAACCAATATTTCCCGATGGAGCCACGGTTGGCTGCTGTTGAAGATGGTGGCGTTCGCCGCGCGCCGCATCAAATTTATCTAAAGGACGCGGATACCGGGTTTGCGTTAGGGGCTGTTAAAATGCGGCTGCTGTTGTGTTGCGAGTTTTACCACCCCAGCGTGGGCGGCGTGCAGGAAGTCATGCGGCAGATCGCCCAGCGCATGGCGCTGCTTGGTCACAGCGTCACGGTTGCCACCTCGCGGCTGGCCGAGCGCGATTTCACCTGTCTGAACGGCGTCCAAATCGAATCGTTCGCCGTCCAAGGCAACGCCATTCGCGGCATGACCGGCGAAGTCGATCGCTATCGTCAATTCGTAACCGGATTTCCCGCCGACGCCATCCTGATCAAGGCGGCGCAGCAATGGACTTTCGACGCCCTATGGCCGGACCTGGACCGCATCAAGGCGCGCAAGGTATTCATCCCGTGCGGATTTTCCGGTCTGTACGATCCGGCCTGCGCGGCCTATTTCGGGAAGATGCCGGACATTCTGCGGAAATTCGATCATCTGATTTTCTACGCCGAGCGCTATCGCGACATCGATTTCGCCAAAAGCCATGGGCTGGACAACTGGTCGATCGTTCCCAACGGCGCCGACGAGGCCGAGTTCGCAACGGACGACGACGGCGCCGATTTGCGTCGGCGTTTGGGCGTGGCTCCGGATACGTTTCTGTTTTCGACGGTGGGCAGCGTGACCGGGGCCAAGGGCCATGCCGAGGTGGCCGCCGCCTACGCGCGCATCAAGGAAAGCGGACGACCCTCATGTCTGGTGCTCAATGGTCGCGTGCCCCATGCGGGTCTCAGGAAACGGGCCGCCCAAGCGGTCAAACGGTGGATTCCCTCGCTGTCGCCGGTTCCGCCGCTGGAGCTTAGCGTTAAGGCGATCGAGGGGGACCCCATGAAACGGGTGATCCAATGCGACTTGTCGCGCCCTGATGTGGTTAAACTGTTCAAGACCTCGGATTTGTTCGTGTTCGCCTCCAACGTGGAATATTCGCCGCTGGTACTGTACGAAGCCGCCGCCGCCGGAACCGCGTTCCTGACCGTCCCGGTCGGCAATGCCGAAGAGATCGTGCGCTGGACCGGGGGCGGCATTCTGTGCCCGGCCCCCGTCGACGGCAAGGGATTGGTGCGCGCCGATCCCGACATGCTGGCCGGTTTCATGACCCGCGCCATGGCCGACGGCGAGGCCGTCGCGAAGGTGGGCGAGCAGGGGCGGCGGTCGTGGCGGGAGAAATTCACCTGGGAGAAAATCGCCCTGTCCTATCAGGCGATCCTGAAAGGGGAAGGCCGGTGACCGTTTCGATCCTCATGGCCGTTTACAACGGCGCCGCGACTCTTGAACCGGCGATTCGGTCGGTGCTGGACCAGGATTACGGGGATTGGGAACTGGTGGCGGTCGACGACGGGTCGACCGATGGAACGGCGGAGATCCTGGCCCGCTTCGCCGCGCTCGATAGCCGCATCAAACCGTTTCGGCAAGATAACAAAGGCCTGACCCTGTCGTTGAACGTCGCCATCGAGCGGGCCCAGGGCGAGTATCTGGCCAGACTCGACGCCGACGATCAGTGTTTGCCCGGCCGATTGCGCCGCCAAGTTGCCTTTCTGGACGCCAATCCCGAGATCGGCTTGGTCGGCGGCAATTTCATTTTGATCGATGAAACCGGCAATCCATACGGACGCTCGAGTCTGGGGACGCTCGATCACGACGAATGCGTGCACAGGCTGAAAACACTGGCGGCATTTTTCCCTCATTCCAGTTGGATGATGCGCCGTTCGCTGGCTGGAACGTTGGACGGCTACGCGCCGTGGGCGAAAAAGGGCCAGGATTACGAATTCCTGCTGCGGGCCGTCGGCGTCGCCCGGCTGGCCTGCCTGGAAGCGCCGGTAATCCGGCTGCGCAAGGCCGAGGGCAGCGCCACCTTCGATTCCCAATTCACCCAGTACCGCACGGCGCTGACCGCCTGGCTGGAAACCTTCGGCGAAACCGGGCGGCCGCGCCGGGATTTGGCGGCGGCGGTGGATCGCTGGTTCGAACGCAACCATGTGGGCCGCAAGATGCTGGCGGTTCAGCACGCCACCTTCGCCCTTGCCGCCCTGAAACGGCTGCGGTTGGCGCGGTTCGCCCGGCTGGCCGCCCTGGCGTTGTTCGCCGATCCGCTGGTGATCCGTTCCTATTTCTGGCTGCGCCGGGTACGCCTGGACCTGGGCGCTCACCTGCTTGCCGAACTGGAGGGGCCATGTGCGGCATAGCCGGGGCGTTGAACTGGAAGCGGGCGCCGTCCGCCTCGGCCATGGACGCGGCGTTGCAGCGCATGCGTCTGCGCGGTCCCGACGACGGCGGAACGTGGACGGAAGGCCCGATGATGCTGGGTCATCGCCGCTTGTCCATCGTCGATCTGACCGAAACCGGCCATCAGCCGATGGTGTCCCATGACGGGCGCCATGTGATGGTTTTCAACGGCGAAGTCTACAACGCGCCGGAGCTTCGCGCCGCCGTCGACAAGGAACGCCCCACCGTGTGGCGGGGCCACAGCGACACCGAAGCGATTCTGGAAGGGTTCGCGCTGTGGGGCCAAGCGGTACTGCCCAGGCTGCGCGGCATGTTCGCCTTCGCCGTCTGGGACCGCCATGGGCAATCGTTGTTCGCCGCCCGGGACCGCATGGGGGTGAAGCCCTTTTATTACATGGACCGCGCCGACGGCATCGCCTTCGCTTCGCGGCCGCGACCGCTGTTCGATTTATGCCCGGACGCCTCGCGCGAGATCGATCCGCTGGCGTTACGATACTATCTGGATGCTGGATTTGTTCCCGATCCGTTGGGGTTTCAAGCCTGCGTGCGCAAATTGCCGCCCGGTCATTTCCTGGTCGCCGACGCCGCCGGAGTTCGTGTCGAGCGTTATTGGGATTTTCGCGCCATTCCGGTCGAAACCGCGTGGGAAACCAGAAGCGAGGCCGATCTTTTGGACGAATTGGACGGATTGGTCAAAGACAGCGTGCGGATGCGGTTGATCAGCGACGTGCCGTTGGGGGCGTTTTTGTCGGGCGGGATCGACAGCTCGCTGGTCACGGCGGTGATGAGCGCGGTCGGCTCCGGTCCGGTTTCGACCTTTTCCATCGGGTTCGACGATCCGCGTTTCGATGAAAGCGCCCATGCCCAGCGAGTCGCCGGCCATTTGGGCACCCGCCACTGGCTGAAAACCATGCGGGTCGACGATTTGACCGCGCTGCTTCCGGTGTTCTTCCAGCATTATGACGAACCTTTGTTCGACGTGTCCGCGTTTCCGACCATGGCGGTTTCACAGGCGGCCCGGTCGCAGGTGACGGTGGCGTTGACCGGAGACGGCGGCGACGAGCTGTTCGGCGGCTACCATTACTGCCGCGTCGCCCAACGGATGGCGCCGTTTTTCGCGCTGCCGCCGCTGCTGCGCCGGGGGTTGTCGCACCTTTTGAAGACGATCCCCCATAGGCAAGGGCGATTGCTGGGGCAGGCGCTGGCGCGCCGGGATTTGGCCGCCGCCATCGGCTACGCCCGGACCATGGCCAAGGATCTGACCGCCTTTATCGCCCCCGGGCTGCAAGGGGGCATCGACGATCTGTTTAGTCGCGCCGCCGCCTCCATACCCGTTTCGACCGGGGCCGAGCTGGCCATGCGACTGGACGCCGCCATCACCTTGCCCGCCGATTACCTGCACAAAGTGGACGTGGCCAGCATGGCGTTCTCGCTGGAATGCCGCGAGCCGCTGCTGGATCATCCCCTGGTGGAATGGGCGGCGAGGCTGCCGCTGAAATGGAAGCTGGGCGGGGATGGCTCCGGGAAATATCTGCTGCGGCGGCTTGCCGCCCGCTACGTGCCGCGTGATATCCTGGAACGGCCCAAGCAGGGATTCGGGGTGCCGGTGGGACAATGGCTGAAAGGACCCTTGAAACAATGGGCGCTGGACCGGCTGGGCGATCCGGGTTTGTACCGAGGTCTGTTCATCGACCGCGACGCGGCGCTGGGTTTGATGGACCGGCTGTGCCGGGGAGACCGCACGGTCGAGCCGCTGCTGTGGGCGGTGGTGGTTTTGCTGGGCGGACGGGAAACCGGAAAATGGTAAGACAATCGCTTCACTGTCCAAGGTCTGTTGTGGCACAGTGCCGCTTCGAAACAAGAGAGAGACGATGAGCGAATACAGCCTAGAGGGCAAACGGATCTGGGTCGCCGGGCATACCGGCATGGTCGGCAAGGCGGTGGTGCGCCGTCTGCAATCGGAACGGTGCCAAATCTTGACCGCCGATCACCGGCAACTGGATTTGCGCGATCAGGCCGCCACCAAGGCGTGGATGAGGGAAAACCGTCCCCAAGCGGTGGTGATCGCCGCCGCCAAGGTGGGCGGTATCAAGGCCAACGACCAGTTTCCCGCCGATTTCCTGTACGACAATCTGGTCATCGAAACCAACATCATTCATGCCGCCAAGCTGATCGGCGTTGAAAAGCTGTTGTTCCTGGGGTCGTCGTGCATCTATCCGCGCTTGGCCGAACAGCCCATGCGCGAAGATGCGCTGCTGACCGGACCGCTGGAACCCACCAACGAATGGTACGCCCTGGCCAAGATCGCCGGGATCAAGATGTGCGACGCCTATCGCAAGCAATACGGCTGCGACTTCATCTCGGCGATGCCCACCAATCTGATGGGCGACGGAGATAATTTCGATCTCGAAACGGGCCATGTGGTGGCGGCGCTGATCGTCAAGGCTCACCGCGCCAAAACGGCCGGCGCCGCGATCATGGAACTGTGGGGCACCGGCACGCCGTTGCGCGAATTCCTGTTTGCCGACGATCTGGCCGACGGGCTGGTGTTTCTGATGAAGCATTATTCGCAAGCGGGACACATCAACATCGGCAGCGGCATCGAACGGTCGATCGCGCAATTGGCCCAGGCGGTGGCCAAGGTGGTGGGGTTCCAGGGTAAGTTCGTGTTCGATCCGGACAAGCCCGACGGCACGCCTCGAAAGCTGATGGATTGCGCGCGCATACACGCCATGGGCTGGCGGGCCAAGACTTCCCTGGAAGATGCGCTCGCCGCGTCGTATCAAGGTTACCTGCGGACGTTGGAGAGATAATGCTATGCCGACTTTGGAAAGTTTAAAGGTCAAACTGTTCGCCGACGGCGCCGACCTGGACGGTATCCGGTCGTTGGCCGCCTTGACCCATATCAAGGGGTTCACCACCAATCCGTCCTTGATGAAGAAGGCAGGGGTCAAGGATTACAAATCCTACGCCCAACAGGCTTTTCAGATCATCGGCGACCGGCCGATCAGTCTGGAAGTTTTCGCCGACGACCTGCCCGGCATGGCCGCCCAGGCCAGGATCATCGCCGGGTGGGGCGCCAATGTGTACGTGAAGATACCGGTGCGAAACACCCTTGGACACAGCACCGCGCCGGTGATCGAGGAACTGTCGGCGGCGGGCGTCAAGCTTAACGTCACCGCCGTGTTTACCGCCCGGCAGGTCGCGGAAGTGACCGATGCCCTGGCGGCGGGTGTTCCGGCGGTGATTTCGGTGTTCGCCGGGCGCATGGCCGATGTGGGCGTCGATCCTGTTCCGGTGATCGTCGAATCCCGCTTGATCGTCGCCGCCAAGCCGAAGGCGGAATTGTTGTGGGCGGCCACCCGCGAGGTGTTCAACGTCGTCGAGGCCGAACGGTTGGGCTGCCATATCATCACCGTTCCCAACGATATTTTGGGCAAACTGAAAAATCTGGGCCGCTCGGTGGAGGACGCCTGTACGGACACCGTGGCGGGCTTTTTCAACGACGCCCAAAGCGCCGGGTTCACCATCGAATAGAATGCGTGAACTCAAGGGGGAGTCATGTGCGGCATCGCAGGAAGCACCGGAGCCGATAGCACTGTTCTGACGGCGATGGCCCGGCGTCTGTCCCATCGCGGCCCGGACGGAACCGGCGTGTGGACCGACCCGGACAGCGGCGTAGGTCTGGTTCATACCCGACTGGCGATCATCGACCTGTCGCCGGGCGGGGCTCAGCCGATGACCAGTCCGTGCGGCCGCTGGGCGATCGCCTTCAACGGCGAAATCTACAATTACCGCGAGCTGCGCCAAGCCCTTGAAGAGAAAGGCGAAAGCTTCGTTTCGCGCAGCGATACCGAAGTGCTGCTGCGGCTGCTGACGACCGAGGGTTTGGAGTGTCTGGACAAACTGGCGGGCATGTTCGCCTTCGCCTTGTGGGACCGTCAGGCCAAGACGATGACTCTGGTCCGCGACCGATTGGGCGTCAAGCCCGTGGTTTACGCGCCGCTGCCCGGCGGCGGTTTGGCGTTCGCCTCGGAAATCAACGCTCTTCGTTGTCATTCCGGGATCGATCTGAGTTGGGATGCCGAGGCCATGTCCCAATATCTGGCCTGTCTTTACGTCCCGGCGCCGCTTTCCATGCACAAAGGCATCAAGAAACTGCCGCCCGGACATTGGCTGGTGTGGAAGGACGGCGCGATTTCAACCGGCCGGTGGTGGCGTCCCGGTTTCGGCCAGGGTCAGGAAATGACCGACGATGAAGCGGTGGAAGCGGTCATGCCCGTATTGCAGCGGGCGGTGGCTCGGCGTCTGGTGGCCGACGTGGAGGTGGGGTGTTTCCTGTCCGGCGGGATCGACAGTTCGGTGATCGCCGCGCTGATGACCCGCGAGCGCCGGATGCAAGGCCTGCCCGCGCCCAAGACCTTCACCATGACCTTCGACGAAGCCGCCTATGACGAGCGCCACGAAGCCCGGTTGATCGCCGGGCATCTGGAAACCGAGCACCGCGAACTGCCCGCTCAAGCCAATCTGGCCGATTATCTGCCCGCTATGGTGACCGCCTTCGGCGAGCCGTTCGGCAATCCCACCGCTTTGCTGATCCGTGAACTGAGCCGACAAACCCGCCAACATGTGACGGTGGCGCTGGCCGGCGACGGCGGCGACGAGGTGTTCGGCGGCTATCCCCGCTACAAGGGCGGCATCCTGGCCGATTTCGTCAGCGCGTTCACGCCCAGGCCGCTGCGCTGGACGGCGGCGAAGCTGGCGGCCCTGATCCCGGACAGCCAGTCGGGCCGCCATTCCCGACGGCGCGCGCGCGAATTTTTGTCGGCGCTGGCGATGACCCAGCCCGACCGCTACGCCCATTGGGTCGAGTATTTCGGTCCCGACGAGCGCAAGGCGCTGCTTAAACTGGCGCGATTGCCTCGTCGCCCCATCGCCGACATTTACCGCGAACAAGACTTGTCCGACCCGCTGGACGCCATGCAGTCCACCGATTTGCTGTCGTTCCTGCCCGGCAATCTGCTGGCCTACGGCGACGCCATGAGCATGAGCGTGGCGTTGGAAGTGCGCTTGCCGCTGCTGGATCACGACGTAATCGGGACCGTCGCCGGAATATCGTCCAAGATCCGCTTCGCCAAAGGACAGAAAACCGTCTTGAAGGCGGTGGCGAGACGGTTGCTGCCGCCCGCCATCGTCGATCGGCCCAAGCTGGGATTCAACCCGCCCATGGGGTTGTGGTTGAAACGGGATTTGCGAACGACGGTCGAGGAACGCTTGACCAAGCAAAGCATGGAACGCCTGGGGCTCGATTGGACGGCCGTCTCACGGCTGTTGGCCGAGCAACGTCAAGGCTATCGCGATCATTCCCTTAAGGTGTGGGCTCTGCTGGTTTTGGAAAACTGGGCGGACTCCAATCCAAATCCAGCAGCCGCTTTAAATAATCCCGCTCCGGCTTGATTTTCGTGCCGTCCATAAGGCGGTTGCGTATGTCTTCGATGATCCGGCTTGTTTCCGACGGCGCGGTTTGTCCGGGAATCTTGGTGCTGCCGTCGTCGCCATCCGCTCGCCCCCCCGTCCGGTTGCCGAACGGGTCCGCGGAGTCCTTGTCCTTTCCCTCGGTCCTTCCCGCTATCCTGCGCTCCAATTCTTCCAGCCGCCGTCGCAATTGACCGTCGGCGTTGGTCCCCGACGCCAGATCCAGGCGGCCCAGGATGTCCTCCACCTCTTTTTGAGACAACGAGTACGAGGCATCCTGCCGGTCTTCCGGCCCCAGTAATTTTTCCAGCATTCCGGCATACCGCTCGGCCAGGGCCTTGATCGCCTCGGCATCGTGTCGCTTTAAGGCTTTATCCAGGGCGTCGCCCAAAGCGTTCATCATTTGCACGGTACGCTGCGCTGCCTGATCTTCGAGACGATCGGCCGCGCCCAGCATCAAGCCTTGGGCCTCGCCGATGTCGGGATCGGCTTCCCGCAGTCCGCGCTTGGCGACGCCGATATCAAGAACGCCCGCCAAATCACGGATGTTGTTGCTAAGTTCATCCAATCTTTCGGCGATTTCGGGCGCCTTGGCCGGATCGTTGATCAGATCCTTGCGCCATTGGGCCAAGGCTTGCGCTTGCGGATCGGCGAAGGCGCGTTCGGGCCACAGCATGCTTTGCCGCCGCCCGGCGCTTTCCTGCCCGGCGGTATCGCGGGCCATGGGTTCCATCACGACGGTTTGGCCGGACAGATATTCGGCGCCGCCGCCGATCACCCCTTCGATGGATACCGCGCGCGGCTTGCCCGCGGACAGCGGCAGCTCCAGATCGACCGGAGCGCCGACCGCGGGCGAGGCCCGGACCCAGACCCTGGCAAGTCCGTAATCGTCGTGCGCCTCAAGGCTTACGCGCACCGCAACCTTGGACTTAACCGCCGCCGGGGGGCTAAGGAAAGCGACGGCCGGCGGCAGATCGGGAACGGCTTTCACCGTCCAACTGGCCAACGGCAGCAGGGCGCGGCGGATGACGATGCGATGGGGATTTTCAAGCACCGTTTCCACATGCTGATCGCCGTCGCCTTCGAAATCCTTGCCGCGTCCGTCGACAACCACCGTCGCTCGGGTCCATCCCCCCGCCGCCGCCGCTCGCAGAATCGAACCGTCGGGAATCTCGATCTCGCCCGATTGCGTCCGATCCATCTCCCATGCGGACAACCCGGTGGCGGCGGGCGGCGAAATCCACACCTTCAGGCCCGCGTCCAGACCGAAATCGGGAATGATGGCGCGCTTCAGCCGGGCCGGAGCATCGGCGCCGCCGACCGCCAGACCCAACCCCACGGGAACCAGCACCCAGAACCGGGCGCCCCACGGGTCGGCGGCTTCCAGTCGGAAACGCGGCGGTTTGGGACGAAGATCGGAAATCAACGCCCGCATCCTTGACACATGGTCGGTCCACAAAAGCCGCGTCCGATCATGGACGGGCCGGTCGGCCAACGCCGCCAGGGGCCGGTGGGCCACGCCCGAATCCAATTCCAGCCGACGGCACGCCTCGGCATGGGAGGGCCACCGCCAAACCGTCAAGGCCCGCCTGATCAGCGCCGCCGTCGCCGCGATCCAGCAAAGCAACACCAGACCATTCCAGACGGGCGGCAGCGCTCGGGGGATGTCGTACAGGGCGTAAGCGGCGAATACCGAGACCGAACCGGCAGCCGGACAGAACAGCGGCCACGAACGCTCCGCCGCCAGCGCCAGCCGCGCCGCCAGAATCTTGTGGCGAAGAGTTAGCCCTCCAGCCATTCGGGAAGCGATTCCATCGCCAGGATTTCTTCGTAACTGGGTCGCTTCCGCACTACACGGAAGAGGTCGCCCTTGACCAGAACTTCCGGCACCAGGGGCCGCGTGTTGTACATGGACGCCATGCTGGCGCCATAGGCCCCGGCGGTGCGCAACGCCAGCAAATCCCCGGCCTTCACCGGCGGCAGCAGACGCTGCTTGGCGAAGGTGTCGCCGGTTTCGCAGACCGGCCCGACCACGTCGACGGGAGCGGTCGTGTGGGTTTCGTCCTTTTTAACCGGATCGATTTGGTGATAGGCGTCGTACAGCGCCGGACGGATCAAATCGTTCATGGCCGCATCGACGATGACGAACGTGCGGGTGGCGCCTTCCTTGACCGAGATCACCCGCGTCACCAGCACCCCGGCGTTTCCCGCCAACAGGCGTCCGGGTTCGACCATGATCTTGCAGCCCAAATCGCCCAGGATGGCCGCCACCGTCTTGGCGTATTCGCCAGGACCGGGCAGGATTTCGTCCTGGTACGGAACGCCCAGGCCGCCACCCAAATCCAAGCGCTCGATGGCGAAGCCGTCGGCCTTGAGCATGGCCGCCAGATCGCGGATGCGGATGAAGGCGTCCTTGAACGGCTGCATCTCGGTCAGTTGCGAGCCGATGTGACAGGCCACCCCAGCCACCTTAAGCCCCGGCATGGAGCGGGCGCGACCGATCACCCGATGGGCGTCGGTCCATTCGATGCCGAATTTGTTTTCCTTGCGGCCGGTGGTGATCTTCTCGTGGGTATTGGCGTCCACGTCCGGATTGACGCGAATGGCGATGGCCTGCTCGCGGCCCAAGCCCACGGCGACGCGCGACAGCATTTCCAGTTCCGGCTCGGATTCCACGTTGATCTGGTGCAGTCCGATGGAAACGGCGAAGCGCAATTCGTGCTCGGTTTTTCCGACTCCGGAAAAGACGATGCGCTCGGGCGGTATGCCTGCGGCCAGGGCGCGCCGCAATTCGCCTTCGCTGACCACGTCCGCCCCGGCCCCAAGCCGGGCCAGCGTTTTGATGACCGCAACGTTGGAGTTGGCTTTGACGGCGAAACAGATGGCGGCGTCCACTCCGGCGTCCCGCAAGGAATCGTCCAGTATGCGGTAATGCCGCTCCAGGGTTTGGGTCGAGTAGCAGTAAAAGGGCGTGCCGACTTTTTCGGCGATGCTGTCGATGGCGACATCCTCGGCGTGAAGCCGTCCGTTTTTATAGTCGAAGTGGTTCATTGTTGTTGCGTCGCTTGGTTAGGGCCTTGGGTATCCTGTTGCGGGGTCCACGTCTCACCGACCGGTTTGGGCGGATAGGACAAGGGGTACAGGGAATTGCCGAGCGGTTTGGGCGCGGCTTTGCGGCCGCACGCCGAAACCGACAGCATCGCCGCGATCAGAAGCAACGCCACGCCCGCTTTCATAGCCACCGTTTCCTTGCCGTTTCGACGGCTTGGCGCACGCGCTCGGGCGCGGTGCCGCCGTAACTGGAGCGGCTGGCGACCGAATAGTCAACCGATAACACCTTGCGGGCGTCCTCGGTCAGACCGGGTTCCACGTCCCGCATATCCGCAAGGGTCAAATCTTCCAGGCCGCAGCCCTTGTCTTCCGCCAGCTTGACCAAGCGCCCGGCCACATGATGAGCTTGTCGAAAGGGCATCCCGATCGACCGGACGCACCAATCGGCGATGTCGGTGGCGGTGGTGAATCCCGCTCCCGCGGCCTTGCGCAAGACATCCTTGTTGACCGTCATGTCCCTGATCATTCCGGTCATAGCCGCCACTGCCAGTTCCAGGGTGTCGGCGGCTTCGAACACCGGTTCCTTGTCGTCCTGCATGTCCTTGGAATAGGCCAGCGGCAATCCCTTCATCACGATCAGCAGCGACGCCAGATCGCCGATCACCCGGCCGGTCTTGGCGCGAACCAGTTCGGCGGCGTCGGGATTGCGCTTTTGCGGCATGATCGACGAGCCGGTGGTAAACGCGTCGGACAGGGCGACGAAGCGGAATTGAGCGCTGGTCCACACCACCAGTTCCTCGGCCAGCCGGGACAGATGAACGGCGGCCAGCGCCGCGGCCGACAAGAATTCCAAGGCGAAGTCGCGGTCGGAGACCGAATCCAGGGAATTGGCGGTGGGCCGGTCGAATCCCATGGCCTTCGCCGTCCGGTCGCGATCGATGGGAAACGAGGTTCCCGCCAGCGCCGCCGCGCCCAAGGGGCATTCGTTCATCCGCGCGCGCGCGTCGACGAAGCGGCCGCGATCGCGCCCGAACATTTCCACATAGGCCATCAGATGATGCCCCATGGTCACCGGCTGCGCCGCCTGCAAATGGGTGAATCCCGGCATGATGGTGTCGGCGTGTTCCTGGGCGCGGTCCAGCAGCGCCGCCTGCAAGTCCCGAAGCATCAAGCCGATTCCGTCGATGGCGTCGCGCACCCACAAGCGGAAATCGGTCGCCACCTGATCGTTGCGCGAGCGGGCGGTGTGAAGGCGGCCGGCGGCGTCGCCGATCAGGTGGGCCAGGCGGGCTTCCACGTTCATGTGGATATCCTCGTATTCGGCCTTGAAGACAAATTCGCCCGACCGGATTTCGGTCAGTATGCGGTCCAACCCGTCCTGAATCGAGCGTTCGTCCTGGGCGGAAATGATCCCGGCCGCCGCCAGCATGGCGGCGTGCGCCTTGGAGCCCATGATATCCTGGGCGTACAGCCGTTTGTCGAAGTCGATGGAAACGTTGATCCTGGCCATGATCTCGGACGGACCGCTGGCGAACCGTCCGCCCCATATGGACGACGCTTGTTGCAAGGAGGAATGGTTATCGGTCTTGTCGGTCATGTACAAACACCATGAAACACCAAAGGGGCACCGGTCAGGCGCCCCACCATAGCATGAAAAGGACTTTTGAAAATCAGCCGTCGACGCGAACGATAACGTCCACCCGGCTGACCCGGTGACCGTCGGGCGATTGCAGCGGGATTCCCTCCAGGCGGATCGTGTCGCCTGCCAAATCCATCAATTGACCGGACTTTTCATAAAAATAATGATGATGCAGCGTGACGTTGGTGTCGAAATAGGACCGGCCCGCGTCGACCACGATTTCCCGCAGCAATCCGGCATCGGTGAATTGATGCAGAGTGTTGTAGACGGTGGCTAGCGAGACGGGAATTTTAGCGGACACGGCGGACCCGTGCAACTGCTCGGCCGAAACATGGCGATCGCAGCCGTCGAACAAAAGCTTGGCCAAGGCCAAACGCTGGCGGGTCGGCCGCAATCCGGCGGCCCGCAGACGGTCGATGGCATGTGCGTAAGGACGAACTATGGTGTTCATGTTTTATAAGCCTTCATAATAAGAATGATTATAGGCTAGCACGAACGCATCTTATTCCCTAATGATTTAAGTCAAACGTCTAACATATCTAAAGAATGTGGGCGGGTGTCCGGCAAGCAGTTTCGACTCGTAGCGAGTCACCGGCCAATCGGTGGGAAGGTCCGCGCGGTTTTGGGTTACCTGTACCCTGGCGAAGGCCGGATGGCGGTCCAAATGGTGTTCGGCCCAGCGCGCATAGACGGGATCGTCGCTGGCAACCCGAAGCTCGGCTCCCGACGGCATCAGACGGGCCAGATCGTCCAGATTGCCGGGGCCGACGAACCGGCGTTCGGCATGGCGGGATTTCGGCCAGGGATCGGGGAACAGCAAAAATACCCGCTCCAGGCAACCGTCGGGCAAGGCGGGAAACAGGCGTCTGACGTCGTCGGGAAAAATTCTGACGGTTTGTCTGGCCCGTTCGCTCAGGTGGCCCAACAGACTGGCGATGCCGTTGCGGAAAACCTCGGCTCCGATCATGCCGACTTCGGGATAAAGCTCGGCCTGGGCGGCCAGATGCTCGCCGCCGCCGAATCCTATTTCCAGCCAGACCCGATCGACCGGGCGGCCGAACAGCGAGGCCGGATCGACCGTGTGTTCGGGCCGCGGTAAATCCACGGTCAAAGTCGGCAGAAGCTCGTCCAGGCGCTCTTGCGCCTTGGGACGCAGCTTCTTGCCGCTTCTACGCCCGTAAAAGCGTGGGGGTCCGGAATCCGGCATGCCAACCCTGCGGGTTAGAACGCCTTCTTCAACTGGTCCACCAGATCGGTCTTTTCCCACGAGAAGCCGCCGTCGGCGGTCGGCGTGCGGCCGAAATGGCCATAGGACGAGGTCCGCGCGAAAATCGGCTTGTTAAGCCCCAGATGCGTGCGGATGCCGCGCGGCGACAGATCCATCAGGTCTTGCAGGACCTTGGACAGCTTATGCTCGTCGACGCTTCCGGTGTCGTAAGTATCGACGTAAACCGACAGCGGCCTGGACACGCCGATGGCGTAGCTAAGCTGAATGACGCATTTTTCGGCCAAACCCGCGGCCACCACGTTTTTCGCCAAATAGCGGGCGGCATAGGCGGCCGAACGGTCCACCTTGGTGGGATCCTTGCCCGAGAACGCGCCGCCGCCATGGGGCGCCGAGCCGCCATAGGTGTCGACGATGATCTTGCGGCCGGTCAGACCGCAATCGCCGTCGGGACCGCCGATCACGAATCGGCCGGTGGGATTGACGTAAAAGTGATCTTCCGGGCACATCCAGCCTTCGGGCAGCACCTTCAGCACGTGCGGACGGATGATTTCGCGAACTTCTTCCTGACCGACCGACTCGAAGTGCTGATGCGACACCACCACCGAGGTGGCGCGAACCGGCTTGCCGTCGCGATATTCCAGCGTTACCTGACTTTTGGCGTCGGGGCCGAGCGGCAATTTGGGATCGGCGTGCCGCGCCTGCGCCAGCGACGACAGGATGCTGTGGGCGTATTGAATGGGGGCAGGCATCAATTCCGGCGTTTCCCGGCAGGCGTACCCGAACATGATGCCCTGGTCGCCGGCGCCTTCGTCCTTGTTTCCGGCCGCGTCCACGCCCTGGGCGATGTCGGCGGATTGCGAATGGACATAAACGTCGATCTTGGCGTTTTGCCAATGGAAACCGTCCTGTTCGTAGCCGATTTCCTTGACCGCCTGACGGGCCGCGTGTTCCATCAGTTCGTGATCGATCGATTTCGGACCGCGCACTTCGCCCGCCAGCACGATCAGGTTGGTGGTGCACAGTGTTTCCAGGGCCACCCGCGACACGGGATCGGCCTCAAGGAACGCATCGACGATGGTGTCGGAAATGCGGTCGGCGACCTTATCGGGATGGCCTTCCGAAACGGATTCCGAGGTAAACAGATAATCTTTCAGAGACATTCAAGCTCTCCCATAAGCGGCCCCTAATCGGCCGAAAAAAATCAAGCGCACCGACAACTCACGCATCCCGCGCCAACCCTGGACCCGGGGCATCGAGATTGGTTTTCGCTAGAACAAGAATACCGTCGGATGCACCCACTTAGCCTTTGTTTATGGTGGCGGCAAGCGGCCAAATCTCCACCCCGGTACAAACATTCCCGTGCCGGTACGCTGTTTTGCAGTTTGCGCCGCGCCAAGTCAAGGGGGATGCGATCCCCTTGACCATTTCCATACCCGTTATGTTCCGGATTCGGCCAGGGCCTTGGCCAATTCGTAAACCCGCTTGCGGATGGACGGGTCCGAAATCTTGTAATAGGCCCTAACCAGTTCCAAGGTTTCGCGTTTGGTCAACGGGTCGTGGATGAAGGTGGAGGCCGGTTCTTCCAAACCGCCGCTTAGCAGCAACGAGGGGGTCTGGCTTTTGGTGTCGTCCGACATGTCGTCGAAGAAAAAGCTGACCGGAACGTCCAAAACCCGCGACAAATCGAACAGGCGGGAGGCGCCCACGCGGTTGGCGCCGCGCTCGTATTTCTGCACTTGCTGGAACGTCAGACCCAAGGCCTCGCCCAATTTCTCCTGGCTAAGTCCAAGCAGCGTCCGGCGCAGACGAATCCTGGCGCCCACATGGACGTCGATGGGGTTGGGTTTGCCCGACGGTGTCCGTCCCCGATTGCCGCGCCGCCGCACGACCGGCTTTTTTGGTTTCGATTCCGAAGTCGCCATAAATTTGTTCCCGCCATACGTAGTTGAAAACCTAAAATTGAAAACACACTATGGATAGGCCGGATGCAAGTCAACAGCAAGAGAAAGGAATTTTCCATTGCCAGCAGGTCTTATGCCGCACCTGGGCGTCTTCGTCTTATCGGGAAGCGATATTACGCCAACTCTTAGCGCCTTCGGAACCGAACGGCGATAAGCACGAATGGAAACAACAGGACAATCACCGACAAGTCGCCGTAACGGCCATAAATCGTTTCTTGCGCGGCGGGTTTGGGCAATCCTGCGTCCACATGGCCGCGTTGTCCCAAATCCAGCCGCGCCACCACGCGTCCATAGGCGTCGATCATTCCGGATATGCCGGTGTTGGCGGCGCGGGCCACGGGCAGCCCTTCCTCGATGGCGCGCATTCGCGCCGCGGCGAAATGCTGATAGGGACCGGCGGAATTGCCGAACCAACCGTCATTGGTGATGACGACGATCCATTGCGGACGACCGTCGCCCTTGACCACCACATGGCCCGGAAAGATCGATTCGTAACAAATGGACGGTCCCACCGGCGGCACGCCCGGCAGGGTCAAGGTGGTCGGTCCCGGCCCCGGCGAAAAATCGCCCAGACTGGAAACCACCCGAGGTAAAGGCAGCAGACCTCTTAGCGGCACGTATTCGCCGAACGGGACCAGATGGACCTTGTCGTACACGCCCTGCACATTTCCCCAGTCGTCGATGGCCACCAGACTGTTCCAAAACCGCCAGCCGCCGCCGTCCTGCGATTGAATCCTGGGCGCGCCCGTCATTACCAAGCCATGGGGCGGAACGGCCAGCGCCGCCACCATGCGGTGCTGGGGATCGGCGGCGATGTCGAAGGGAACCGCGCTTTCCGGCCAGATCACCTGGGTGACTTGGCCGAATCCGGCCGCACGGGACAGTTCGACCAGATCGAGCAGGGCCTTTTCCCGATTCTCCGGCCGCCATTTCTCCTCTTGGGTCAGCGCCGGTTGGACCATGCGCAACGTGACGCCGGGAACGAAGTCGGTCGGCGAAAGGTCCAGGCGAAGCGCGCCCCATGCGCCCAACAGAAGCGGAAATCCGATGGCGACGGCCAGGGTGATCGTCCGAGTTCTTCCCCGGTCGATGGAGGGTAACGCCGCCGGCAGCGAAAAGCTCAACACGGTCATGAACGACAATCCGTGCACTCCGAACAGCGAGGCCCCTTGCATTACCGGCGTCAACGCATCCCATACCGAGCCCATGGGATTCCAGGGAAATCCCGTCAGCACGAACGTCCGCAACCATTCTCCGGCCGTCCAGAACACGGCAACCCAAACGATTCGAACCGGGCCGGAAGCGCGCACGGCATGGGCGGCGGTCAGCGCCAGGGCGGGAAAGACCGCGACCACTCCGCCCAGACCCAAGGTGGCGAAGGGTATCATCCAGCCGAATCTGGCCGCATCGGTCAGCAAGGCGTTGGCGATCCAATAAAACCCCGCCGAATAAAACCCCAGAGCCCAGAACCAGCCGGTCAGGAACGCCGACTTTAGCGATTTGGCCCCGTCCCAGGCCCAGATCAGGGCGGGCAGGCAGATCGGCAAAACGACAATCATGTCGACCGGCGGCAACGCCAAGGCGGCAAAGGCCCCCAGCGCCGTCAACAAAACGAAACGCCGCCAGCCGGTCATCGCCCCCAGCCGCGCGGGCAACGGCACGGGCACGCGCTCGCCGAACCCGTCCGCCTTGAAGCACTGGGCGGCAATCATGGTTCGTCAGCCTTGGCCGGCGGCTTGATCCGCATCCGTTTAACCCGGCGGGGATCGGCTTCGACGATCTCGAATTCATATCCGGCGGGATGAGCGATGACCTCGCCGCGCGCCGGAACCCGTCCCGCCAGATAGAACACCAGTCCGCCCAGCGTATCCACTTCGTCGCGTTCCTCGTCGGACAAAACGGGACCGACCAGATCCTCGAACTGGGCGATCCAGGCTCGTCCGTCGGCTTCGATAATGCCGTCCTCGCCCTGCTTCAGGTCGGGTTCGGGGTTGGTGTCGTGCTCGTCGTTGATTTCGCCGACGATCTGTTCGACCACGTCCTCGATGGTCGCCAGTCCGTCGATGCCGCCGAACTCGTCCACCACCAGCGCCATGTGAATGCGCTTAAGCCGCATCTCCAGCAGCAGATCAAGCGCCCGCATCGACGGCGAGACGAACAGAACGCGCCGGATCAAATGGGACAGCGAGGTGGTTTGTTCCCGATGCGCGTATACCAGCACGTCCTTGTGATGAACCATGCCGATGACGTCGTCCAAGGTCCGCCGGTAGACCGGTAAGCGCGAGTGCCCCGACTGGGTGAACAGGTCGATCAGTCCCTTGATGTCGGTACGCACGTCCACGGCGACGATGTCGGCTCGGGGCACCATGACGTCGGCGGCGGTCACGTCGCGCAACCGCAGGACATTGCCCAGCAAAATACGCTCGTGATCGTCGATGGGCGTCTCGATCCCCGACCGGTCCTCGATCAGTTCCTCCAAGGTTTCCCTGACGTTGTCGGAGCCTTTGGGCCGGAACAGCCCTTTCAGCATGCCTATGGTCGCTTCAAACATCTTGGGGCCTGTCGTCCTTATACGGATTGGCTATGCCCATGGCCGCCAGAATGGCGGTTTCCAGCGATTCCATCGCATCGGCCTGCGTGTCGGTCTGGTGATCATAACCCAATAAATGCAGAAAGCCATGAATGACCAAATGGGCAAGATGATCGTCCAGACCGATGCCGTCGCGCTCGGCCTCGGCGGCGCAGGTCTCAAACGCCAGAACGATGTCGCCCAGCAGCACCGGCGCGCCCTTGGGAGTGTCGGGCTGGTCGGGATCGTAGGCCGGAAAGGACAGCACGTTGGTGGGCCGGTCCTGATCGCGCCATGTTTTGTTCAAGTCTTGGACCGTGGCATCGTCGGACAGCACCAGCGACACGTCAAGGTCGCCGTCGGGAACGGTGCCCGGCGGCGCGGTCCGGCGAACGGCGGCAAGAGCGGCGTCGACCGCCCGCAGGCACAAATCCCGGCAATCCGGCCAGCCGTCATGTTCGACGATGATGGCCGTTTCGATCGTCACGATTTCGGCCTTTTGCGCTGTTCATAGGCCTTGATGATCTTGGCCACCAAGCTGTGCCGGACCACATCCAGATGACTGAAACGGACGAATCCGATGTCGTTCTCGCCTTCCAGGATTTCCACCGCGTCCAGCAGACCGGACTTGGTCCCCGGCGGCAAGTCCACCTGGGTCAGGTCGCCGGTGACGACCATCCGCGAATTTTCGCCCATGCGGGTCAGAAACATCATCATCTGCATGGGCGTGGTGTTCTGGGCCTCGTCCAGAATGACGAAGGAATTGGCCAGGGTCCGGCCGCGCATGAAAGCCAGCGGCGCCACCTCGATATCGCCCGCCAACAGCTTCTTGGCCACCTGATCGCCGGGCAGCATGTCGTGCAGGGCGTCGTACAGGGGCCGCAGATAGGGATCGACCTTGTCCTTCAAATCGCCGGGCAGAAAACCCAGGCGCTCCCCGGCCTCGACCGCCGGGCGCGACAGGACGATGCGGTCCACTTGGCCCGCCATCATCAAGGTGACCGCCTTGGCCACCGCCAGATAGGTTTTGCCGGTTCCGGCCGGTCCCAGACCGAACACCAGCATCTTTTTGTCCATGGCGTCCAAATACTGCGCCTGAACCGGAGTCCGGGGGACGATGCGCCGCTTGCGGGTCAGCAAGGACCGGTCGTCGCCGACGGGCGCTTCTCCGGCTTGAACCATGCGCAGGACGCCGTCCACATCGGCGCTTTCCAAATGGCCCTGGCGCTGAAGCAGCGCGTACAGATCGTCCAGCACCCTGACCGCGTCGGCGATCGAGGCGCCGCCGCCGGAGATGGCGATCTGGTTGCCCCGCCCGTTGAGAACCACGCCCAGGCCGCGTTCGATCCGCTCCAAATGGCTGTTGTGGGGGCCGAACAGCATTTGCGCCAAGGCATTGTCGGAAAAATCGCGGACGACCATGGTTCCCGTGCCGGGCGGCTGTTTGGCGGCGCTTTTCCTGGGACCGACCATCATGAAATCTCCAGCGTTCCCGCCAAGGAATTGGGATCGACCTTGGTGATGCGAACCGGCGCCACCTTGCCCGCCCAGCTCTCGGCGTCGTCCACATGAACCGCCTGCATATAGGGGCTGCGCCCGGTCCGCTGACCGGGGTGGCGGCCGGGACGGTCCAACAGCACCGGCAGAACCTTGCCGATCATGGTCCGGTTGAAGCGCTTGGTCTGGTCGTTCAGCAACGCCTGAAGCTGTTTCAGGCGTTCGTCTTTGACCGCTTCTTCGATTTGTTCCGCCATGCCCTCGGCCGGCGTTCCCGGACGGGGACTGTATTTGAACGAATAGGTTTGCACGAATCCGCACTGGCGGATCAGATCCAGGCTTTGCTCGAAATCCCGGTCGGTTTCACCGGGGAACCCGACGATGAAATCCGAGGACAAGGCCAAATCGGGTCTTGCGGTTCTTAGCTTTTCCACCAAGTCAAGGTAGAAGCCGCGATCGTGACGTCGGTTCATCGCTTCCAGAACGCGGTCGGACCCGCTTTGCACCGGCAGATGCAGGAACGGCATCAATTGAAGATGGTCGCGATGCGCGGCGATCAAATCGTCGTCCACATCCCGGGGGTGCGAGGTGGTGTAGCGCAAGCGGGAAATTCCCTCGATCTTGACCAATTCGTCGATCAGCTTGGCCAGCGACCAGGGTTTTCCGTCCGGTCCCTGGCCGTGATAGGCGTTGACGTTCTGCCCCAGCAAGGTCAGTTCGACCGTGCCCATTTCCGCCATGCCCCGGGCTTCGGCGACGATCGCGGCCACGGGGCGGGAATACTCGGCGCCGCGCGTGTAGGGCACGACGCAAAAAGTGCAGAACTTGTCGCAGCCTTCCTGAACGGACAGAAACGCGGCCGACCCCTGGAACGACGGCGCGGGCAGCGCATCGAATTTGGGCTCGACCGGAAAGTCGGTTTCCAGGACCGAACCGCCCGCGCGGGCGGCGCGCGCCACCATTTCCGGCAGCCGGTGGTAGGTTTGCGGTCCCAGGACGATGTCGACAAAGGGCGCGCGGCGCAAAATCTCGGCGCCTTCGGCCTGGGCGACGCACCCGGCTACCGCCAGCACCATGGCGCAGCCCTCTTTGGCCCGCTGGTTTTTCAACGCCCGCAACCGGCCCAATTCGGAAAACACCTTTTCCGCCGCCTTTTCGCGAATGTGGCAGGTGTTCAAAATCACCATGTCCGCATCCTCGGGCCGATCCGAGGGTCCATAACCCAACGGCGCCAGAACGTCCGCCATCCGTTCGGAATCGTAGACGTTCATCTGGCAGCCGTAGGTTTTGACGTACAGTTTCTTGGTCACGATTCACCCAACAGCGACAATCGGCCGGCCAACGCCAGCACCAACCCCCGCTGAATGGTGGTGCGGCAGTGGCTGGACAGGGTTTTTCTACTTGTGAATTCCTTGATGCTGGTCGGCGGATGGAACACCACATCGACGGTCAGGTTGCCCAGCCCCATGGCGTTGAACAGATGATCGACCAGGGTCATGTCGCCATACCAAGCGTAAAACGGCCGGAACGCCCGCTGCATGGGCAGGCCGTCAAGACCGCTATAGGCGATGGAAACCGGCTGAACGACAACCGTTCGGGCAATGCCGTCCGACCCGACGACGGGGTTTTCGGCCACCGCGAACAAGGTGGATTTGAACGGCAGCACCTGATTGCCGTCGTTGGAGGTGCCTTCGGGAAACAACACCAGGACGTCGCCTTCCTCCAGGCGCTCGCGCACCACGTTGCGTTCCTTGGCGCTGCCCTGGGGCGAACGATCGATGAACACGGTTCTTCCCAATTTGGTGACGAAACCGATGACGGGCCATCCGGCCACGTCGGACTTGGAAACGAAGCTGCCCAGCAGCAGGCTGCCCAAAATGAAAATGTCCATATAACTGGCGTGATTGCTGACCACCAGCGTGGGTCCGGTTTCGGGTATTTGGCCGTGAACGCGGATGCGGAACCCGGCGACCTTGACCATCCAGCGCCAATATCCGCGCGCGAAACGCAGCCAGCCCTTGCCGCCGATGGCGATCAGGACCGACTGGACCGGAATCATCCCCAGGGTCACTATCAGCAAACCGATGATCCGCAACACGGACACAACTGGATTGATCACCTGCTTTTCGCCTCCCCGATTGTCACGCCCTAAATTCCCTTGCGTCCAGAAAGTTCACGCGACCCCGTCGCGGACGGTACGGTCGTAGTGTTTCACGTATTTCGCGGTCACCAATTCGGTTTTCACCATGACGCAAACGTCGGTGGTGTTGAACTGACGGTCGATCACCGCTCCGTCGCCGACAAAACCGCCCAGCCGCAAATAGCCTTTGATCAGGGGCGGCAAACGCGCCATGGCCCGTTTCGGGTCGATGGTTTCCTTGGCGGCCCTGTTCATGGAAACGTACAGCCCGGGCAACGCCACCGGACGCATATGTTCGGGCGCCAAATGCCAATGATACAAGTAGCTCAGGTGATTGGACAGCAAATCCGGATCGATTCCCGGCATCGAAGCGCAACCGAACATCAAGTCGACATTGCGCTCGCGCACATAGGCGGCGATGCCCGACCACAGCATGTTCATGGTCGAGCGGCTGCGATAGCGGGCGTCGACGCATGACCGTCCCAATTCCATGAAGTTTCCGCCGACTGCGACGACCTTGGAGATATCGTATTCCCCGGCGGTGTAAAACCGGCCGAACCGCTCGCCGTCGGCCCGGCACATCAGCCGATAGGTGCCGACCACCGCCTCGCCGCCCTCGCCCAGGGCCGGGTCCAGCACCAGCAGGTGGTCGCATACCGAGTCGAAGTCGTCGAAGTCCCGGTGCTTGGCGGCCATCTCCTTGGACGGCATGGCGCCCATTTCCTGGTAGAATACCCGGTAGCGCAGGCGTTGAGCCGCCAAAATCTCTTCATCGCTTTTGGCCAGCCGGACTTCCAGCCCAGCCGTAACCGTCTCTTCCTCTTCCGAAGACATCACACCCCGCAAACGACGATTGACAGTAGTATCAAGATTCTTTTTTGGAACTCAAAGGCACGCCGTAAAGTTCCAGACGGTGACCGACCAGCGCGAAGCCATGGCGCTGGGCGATGGCTTTTTGCAATTCCTCGATTTCGGGGCTGGTGAATTCGATCACCGTCCCCGATTGCATGTCGATCAGATGATCGTGATGGATCTCGACCGCTTCTTCGTAACGGGCTCGGCCATCGCCGAAATCGTGCCGGTCGATGATATTCGCGTCTTCGAACAAGCGGACGGTTCGATAGACCGTGGCGATGGAGATATGGGGATCGATTTCGACCGACCGCCGGTGGACTTCCTCGACATCGGGATGGGTGACGGACTCGGACAGCACGCGGGCGATCACCCGGCGTTGCTCGGTCATCTTCATGCCCTTCTCGATGCACCGCTGTTCAAGGCGCGAGACCATGCGAATACCACCCCGATCGATGGAGGGGACTAAACGATTAGCCCCCTCCTATTCCAACTAGCCCCGCGCGGTGCGCGAAACCGGCTTTTTCCGGGGCTTGGTTCCCAAGCCGATTTTCTTCGCCAACGACGAACGATGCAAGGCGTAATTCGGCGCGACCATGGGATAGTCCGGGGGCAGCGCCCAGCGGTCGCGATATTCTTCGGGAGTCATGTCGTAAGCGGTTTTCAAATGACGCTTCAGCATCTTCAACTTCTTGCCATCTTCCAGACAAATGATGTATTCCGGCGTCACGGACTTCTTAACGGGCACGGCTGGTTGCGGGCGTTCTTGCTGAACCGGCACGGACCCCAGCGAAGACAGCGTGCGATACACCTCGTGGATTAGCTGAGGCAAATCACCCAAAGCCACGCTATTGTTGGCGACATGCGCCGAAACGATTTCGGTGGTCAACGCCAGCAAATCACCGGAATGGGAATGTTCGGACATTTAATTCTAGCTCCTTTTTCGAATATGGCGGCTATATAGTTCTTTTAAAGGCTTAAATCAACAGGCTTTGCAAGTAAGATAATGCAAAAAGAGCAAATGCAAAAGACCAAAAACTACTTTCTCGACATAACATCGGAGGTTTGTCCGATGACCTTTGTGCGCACAAAACTATACATCGAAAGGATGCCATCAGGAGAAGTGTTACAAATTCGTCTTAAAGGCAAGGAGCCGCTAGCCAACATCCCGCCATCAATTACGGAACTTGGGCACGAAATTCTTGAAATGAATGCGGAAATTGAAAACGATCCTTACGGCGTTCACTTATTGACCATTCGTAAGACGGCATAATTTTTCCCAGACCAAGTCGACGGACACATCCCTCACGCAGGGAAAAGGGTCCTGATCGGAATTCCGTTTCGGACAGCGCCACAGGCAATGAAAGCAGTCAAGCGGATAGGTGACGAATGCGGCGTTATTAGGGCAAATGCTTTCGGGATAGGGAACGAAGCACCCCCAATGTCCGCCACCGGCGATCATGACGGTGGCTGCCCTCGCGCCCAACGCCAAATGCCCCGGTCCTGTATCGTTGGTCACCACGCACACCGCTCCCGCCATGACGTCCACGACTTGCGGCAAGGACCAAAGACCCACGGCGTTGACGATGCCCGGATCGGCAAGGCCGTCCAGTCTGGACACGGCGAATGCTTCGAGTTTACCGCCCACGAAGACGACCCGCCAGCCCCGCTTCCGGCACAGGCCGGCCAGCTCCACGAACTTGTCCAGGGGCCAGCGCCGTCCCGGTTCGTTGGACCCGAAGTTCATCACCACGTAGGGCGCGCCCGGCGGCAGCGGAGACGGCTGCGCCCGCCACGACAAGGACGGAATTTGGGGAGGGATGGTCCGGCCCGCCAGGGCCGACAGAAAGGTGAAGTGCCGCAAACCTTCGTGAGTTGGATAGGGACCGGTGTCGATCACCCTGGTGGCCCTGCGCAAATACCACTCGAACTCCCGTTCGGTTTTTTCGGTGATGAAGGGCCGACAGACGATCCTGTCCTCGGCCCGGCTCATCCACACCAGACTGTCCGCGGTCAGCACCTTGCGCATGAACATGTCGCAAACGGCGGTCCTGAACCCCTGGCGCTTGACCCAAAGGGCGATTTTAAGGCGGTACAGCCACGATTTTTCGAACGCGTGCTCGTCGATGGTTACCACCCGATAGCCTTGAAAGATGCGATCGGCCAACCCCTTCCACGAATGGCAGCCCAGCACGGTGATCTCGTCTTGTCCCACGCCCAAGGCCGACGCCAAGTGGTCCAGAGCGGCGCGGTGCATGACCATGTCGCCGATGCCGTCCATGCGCACCGCCAGCACGCCCCGTTTGATTCCGGGGGCGGGCCACAGCGCCACCATCGCGTCGATGGGTCGAAACAGCCACCAGCGCCGCCGCATTCCCTTGGGAAACCAGTCAAACCGCATTGCTCGAACCCCCGTCATTTTCTTACGACTTATCAATCTATACCGTTTAGAGTAGGATTTAACCAAGTCAGCCTGTGCGCTGTAGCCGTTGAAGACGCCACCAAGCAAGCGGAAAAATTAAGGCCGAGGGGATTGTTTTATTTATGACCGTACCGTCCCTGCAAGTAAACTTGTTTGAGGGCCTTTGCGCCAAGCTGGAACAAATCTCCACCGAGATGGCTTTGGCCGCTTTCATGGGAACGGCCCTGAAATCCCTGCTCCGCAGGCAAGGCGACGCGCTTTTCCTGGAAGCGATCCGTGACGCCTACGTGGCGGCGGCGGCGGGCCGGTCCATCGATAATCAGCGCAAATTGGCCCGTGCGATCCTGCGCGTCGTCATCGAGATCAGGCCCGAAATCGCGCGGGCCTGGGCCGAGGCCACCCAGCAGCAGCCCGAGCCGCAATGGACCAAGCCGGAACGGCGGTCGATGATCGAGCCCAGGAAACCGGCCGCCGCCGGGCCGGGTTTTCACGCCCGCAACGCCGAGGACCTGACTGTCCAATGCATCCGCGCCGCTCTGATCAAAAAGCTGGATTGTTTCAACCTGCCCGCCCCGGCAATTCCGTGCGCCGCCTATTATCACGAGCGCCCGTTCTTTTTGTTCGACCGTAAATTCCACGAGGTTTTCGCCCATTTCATCACCGAAATTCTGTTGCCTTTGTGCCGTCCCGTCCTTGACCGTCTGGTCTATAAGGAACTGAATCGGCATTTGGCCGATCCGCCCGAAGTCCTGAATTTGATGATTCTGAAAAAACGCGAGGAAATCGAGAAGGCCGTGATTCAACGGCTGGCCGCCTTGGCCTCGTTGCAGAACAAGGCCGAGGAAATCATCGGCAAGGCCGAGCAGTCCGATGCCCAAGGACCCAGTTGGAAAACCATCGAAATTCCGCAAAGCCGTCCGCGCAGCCTGTCGATCCTGGGCATCAAGTTTTCAATCGGCACCGAAACCGTCACCCGCAAGATCACCATCCGCGCCGACGGCGGCCGCGATCTTACGTCCGATGAAATGGAAGCCCTGACCCTGTTCACCCAATTCCGGGACATGGCCGCCAGCGAGGGCATCGATTTGCCCCCGGGCTGCGATTTTCAATTCCTTCGGTTCCTGATGGAATTCGACCAAGCCAAGTTCGCCCGGTCGTACCGGACCCTCTGCGACCTTGCCTCGCACAGCCTGACCTCGAACGATTTCCTGATCAGCCACGTCAAACAGGAAGAGCGGGCCATGCCCGGGACAATGGCCGACGTGTTGTTGTTGGCGTTGTTCAACGTCGCATCCGATCGAGGCTACGGGGTCGCGGATTTGCACCGGTTTTGTGTCGAGGCTTCGCGCGAGGCGGCCGAATTGCTCAGAAAGCGGCCGTTCCTGCGCTGGGAAGTCGCCAGACGGCCCTACGAACTTGCCTTCCAGGTTCGCGAGATCATGCGCAAACGCATGCCCGTCAACGATCTGGATCGCGCCTTGCGCATGTTGTTCGCCGCCTGGAAGACCCTGGCGCGCGGCTTCTTCCAGGAGGAAATGGAAATCGGTTTGGGCGTCATTGCCGCCTTTCCCATCGTTTTCGCCGGTGAACCGGCCGAAGCCCTTTACACCAAAATCGCCGAGCGCTTGAACGAAACCTTGTCCAGTCCGGCACCGGATTTCGAAAGCGCGCTGACCGCCGTCACCGCTTATTATCAAAAGATCCTGAACGCGCCATAAGATGCTCAGACGACGGCGTTCGCCTTGATCCATGCCGCGATCTCGCCGCCGTCCAAACCGGCGACGCATGGGTACATTCCCCGTTCGGGCGGATAGACGCACGCGCCCAGGCAGCCCTGCTCGGGGCAGGATCGATAAAACACTTTCATCCGTTCGGGAGCGATCTCGGGCGCATAGGGCACGATTTCGCCCACATAGGCGGCCGATCCCAGACAGACGGTGGGGGCCTTGACCAACGCCGCCAGATGCAGACAGGCGGTATCGACGCTGATCACCAGTCTGGCGGCCGCCAAAATGGGCGCCAGCGTTTTGAACGGCGCGCCTTCGAACCGCACTCGGCTCATGGCCAGCAACGGGACGTATTCGGGATTGCGTTCCAAATCCTTGGGGTGACCGGCGATCAGAACGTCCCAATCACCGGGCAGAGCTTCGATCAGCTTGGCCCACAATTCGGGCGGCGATTGCTTCAGCTTCACGGCGGAAAACGGCTGCAACACCGCCGTCGGCCGGTCCAGCGCGGCCGGTGGAACGGACAGTTCCAGCCGTGACGGCGGTTCGGCCCGTCCGGTGACGGCGGTGGCGAAATCGATCCAGCGCAGCACCTTGTCGCGCAGTCTGGGGCCGGTATCGACCAGCCTTGAATAAAGCCGCCGGTTGGCATGCAGGCGCCGGTCGTGTTTGGCCGAGGGACGGGGCTCCATGGCGAAAGCCGATTCGGGTCGGGCGGCCTTGACCAGGGATTCGTCCAGATCGGGGTGGCGCAGGTAATCGCCGTGGACGATCACACGATAATGGGCGTTCCACAAAGCCGTAAAGGCTTTCAGGCGATAGCCGATTCGGCGCAACCGTCCGTAATCCAGGGATTGGACGATAATTTCCGGCGGAAACAGAAACGCCATCGCCATGGCGTCGTCGCGCAGCAGCGCCGTGACGCGCTCGCCCGGTGCGGCCAAGGCGGAAAATCGTCCGATCACCTGCGAAAACAGCACGGCGTCGCCCAGCCCCCCCGCGCTTACGATCAGCACTCCAGATGCCTTGTCAGGACGCCGCCGCCTTCTGGACAGCCAATACAGCAACGGGTCGACGATCCGATGGAGCTTCATGGCGCCATTCGGCGGCGCAAGACATTTCGTCCAACCGCCACAATTCGGAACAAGTACGGCTCCACTTTTTTCCTCATCTCAATCGTTCGGGCCAAATAGCACAAATCGTGATTTACGAGAAGCGCTGAACGGATTGCCTTCCTTTCGGCAGTCAAAAGATCGACGGAAAGTTTGCGATGGCTCATTTGATCAGGAATCAAAAGGTGCCTATAATGGGTGCGACGGAATTGACCGTGGAGGACCATTCGATGGGACGAAACGCAGTTGTCACTGGCGGTACGCGGGGAATCGGCGCGGCGATTGCGCGGACCTTGAAGCAGGCGGGGTACAATGTCGCCGTGACCTATCACGGCAACGATGCCGCCGCCGCCGCGTTTTTCGCCGAAACCGGCATTCCGATCCACAAGTGGGACGTAGCCGATTTCGACGCGTGCGCGACCGGAATCGCCGAGGTCGAGGCCGATCTGGGCGGCGGGGTGGAGGTTCTGGTCAACAATGCGGGAATTACGCGCGACGCCACGCTGCACAAGATGGATGCGAACCAATGGAACGCCGTCATCACCACCAATCTTACCTCGTGCTTCAATATGTGCAGGGCGGTGGTCGGCGGGATGCGCGAGCGGGGATTCGGTCGGATCGTCAATATTTCGTCGATCATCGGGCAAAAGGGCCAGATCGGTCAGACCAATTACGCGGCGGCCAAGGCCGGAATGATCGGCTTCACCAAATCGCTGGCGCTGGAATCGGCGGCGAAGGGCATAACCGTGAACGCCATCGCGCCGGGATACGTCGCCACGGACATGGTCGCCGCGGTTCCGCCGGACATTCTTGCCAAAATCGTGGCCCAAATTCCCATCGGCAGGCTGGCTTTGCCCGCCGAGGTCGCCAGGATCGTCCAGTTTCTGGTCAGCGACGAGGCGTCCCTGATCACGGGAGCGACGATATCCGGCAACGGGGGGCTTTATATGACCTGACGCCAATCATAATAAAAGGGGGAGATTGCCATGACCGTAGACAGCCAAACATTCCGGAAGACTCTGGGCGCTTTCGCCAGCGGAGTCACGGTGGTGACCACCCACGATCCGTTCGAGCGCGTGCCCGTCGGCGTGACCGTCAGCTCGTTCTGTTCGGTGTCCGAGGACCCGCCTTTGGTGCTGTTCTGTCTTAGCAAACACTCGAAATCGTTGCTGGCGATCAACGCCAACGGGCATTTCGCCGTCAACATTCTGGCCTCGGACCAACGGGATTTATCCGATCGCTTCGCCTCCAAAGCCCAGGACAAATGGGACGGCGTCGCTCACCGGCCCGGTTTGGGCAAAATCCCGCTGATCGCGGGCGTTTTGGCCCATTTGGAATGTTCGCTGTTCAAAGAGGTCGAAAGCGGCGACCATTCCATTTTCGTGGGCAAGGTCGAAACGGCCACCTCTCACCCGGAGAAGCAGCCGTTGCTGTATTACCGCAGCGCCTATGCGGACTTTCCGGACCAGCCCTGATTTACACGGCCATTTTGGGTGGAATCCAGGACGCTTCCTCGACCGGTTCGAAGTCCTCCTTGGAGACGCCGCAATCGGGGCACGACCAATCGTCGGGGATATCGTCGAAGGCTGTGCCGGGGGGAATGCCATCCTCGGGCATGCCCAGGACCGGGTCGTAAGTGAATCCGCAGATCACGCACATGTAGATTTGATCTTTTCCGCTCATTTTCTGGTTCTCCTTCAGGCTTTGTGGGCTTTCAACGTTTCGCTGTAGTGGTTGGCGTGGCGCTGCTCGACCTTGGCCAGCGCCGCGAACCGTTTGGCGGCCAACGCCAGGATCTTGGCGAACCGCTCGGCGTGTTCCTTGGATTCGGCGATCTGCCCGTCCATTTCGGCGACCGCCGCGTGCTGACCTTCCTGTTCGGCCAAGTGACGGAACGCGGGATACATTTCCGTGTATTCGTAGGTTTCGCCGTCGATGGCCATTTGCAGCATTTTTTCCACCGTCAACTCGTCGCGGGGATACAGCAACTCCAAATGTCCGAAGGCGTGCAGCGTTTCCTGCTCGGCGGTGGCTTCGAACACTTCCGCCACCGCGACCTCGCCCAATTCGCGGGCGCGACGGGCGAAGTAAAGATATTTGCGGTTGGCCATGGATTCACCGGCAAATGCCGCCTCCAGGTTTTTAATGGTAACCGAGTCCGATTTGTCGCTCATGGGTTCGTTCCTTCGCGTTGTGGTGTTCGATGAACAGACCATAAGCGGGTTGATTGATCGAGTAAAATGAGTAATATTCATAATGTTGATCGATTAAATTAATAAGTAAGGCCATGCCGAGATCCCTTCCCACCTTGCGCCAGCTTCGTTACTTGACCGCTTTGGATAGGCACCGCCATTTCGGCAAAGCCGCCGAAGCGTGCCTTGCCACCCAAAGCAGCGTATCGGCCGGACTGGCCGAACTTGAATCGGTGCTGGGAGTCGTTTTGGTCGAGCGGACCCGTCGTCGGGTGCTGATGACGCCCGTCGGCGAACAGATGGCCCAGTTGGCCCGCCGTCTGTTGCTAGGCGCCGAATCCATGGTCGATCTGGCGGCTCAAAACAGGCATGAGCCGCTATGCGGCCGGCTTAAGTTCGGCATCATCCCGACCATCGCGCCATTCCTGTTGCCATCCGGGTTGTCGCGGCTAAGGCTTACCCACCCCGAACTGAAACTGCACTTGCGCGAGGATTTGACCGCCAATCTGTTGGAACGGCTGTTCGCGGGCGAATTGGACGCCGTCCTGATGGCGCTGCCTTATGCCGCCGACGGCCTGACGACTTTGCCGATAGGGCGCGATCCGTTCGTTTTCGTCTGCAAGCCCGATCATCCCTTGGCGGGGCAAACCGCCATAACCGGAGAGCAGATCGCCCACGCCGGGTTGGTGCTTCTGGAAGAAGGCCATTGTCTTCGCGACCATTCCCTTGCCGCCTGTTCGCTGTCCGCCCATGATTTGAGCGCCACCATTCAGGCCACCTCTCTTGCCACCTTGGTGCAGATGGTGGCCAGCGATCTGGGCGTTTCGATCTTGCCGAAACTGGCCGTCGATCACGGCATCCTGTCTGGAACCGATCTGATCGCGCGACCGCTGGCGCCGCCGTCGGCAGACCGGGTGCTTGCCCTGTGCTGGCGCGATTCCTCGGTGCGAGCCCAGGAATTCCGCATGCTTGCTCCGTTCTTCGCGTCATGAGCGCGCCGCCCGTCAAGCCGGAACCGGGTGCGCCGTGCAACGGTTGCGGCGTCTGCTGTTTGGCCGAATTGTGTCCGATCGCTCGGCTGCGCTTCCTTAGAACCGCCGGACCCTGTCCCGCCCTGCTGTGGATGCCTGACCTGCGGCGGTATCAGTGCGGAATGCTGGCCGGGGCGGGGCTGTTCCGGCCGTTGATCGCCCGATGGATCGCGGCGGGTATCGGCTGCGATTCAGCAGTATAATAGCCATGCCGTCCGGCTTGTGGCAAAATGCGCACGCAAACGCGTCAGCACGATAGGGGAGCAGCGGTGCCGTCATTCGATGTCCAGACCCAGCAAGGCGGTAATTGGGTTACCCAAACAACCTGCGACGACAAGGAAACCGCCATCGCCACCGCCAAACGGCTGTTCGGCAACAAGGCTTGCACGGGCGTGCGGGTGATGCAGAACGTCACCAAATCCGATGGAACGATCATCGAAACCGAGATCCACTGCGAAACCCGGGTGATATCCGCCAGCGAAAAGATTAAATCGTCGCAGATCGAATCGGCGCCGCCGCCCTGCGCAACCGTGAAGGAATTTTACGACTTACCGTCGCGGCGGTTGATGGGCCGGGTGTTTCGCGATTATTGCGACAAGATGGTGGTGACCCCCACCGAGATTCTTTACAACATCAAGGAAGCGTCGCGCTTGCAGGATCGCGGACCCATCGTCCTTGACGCCATCGCCAAGGTCGCCGCCCTTCAGAGCGCGGGAGACCCGGGCGAAACCAAAGTCCGCTCGGTCGATTTGAACAAACAGGTCGATGCGATCATCGCCCGCGCCCGCAAGGCGGAGCGGTTGGCGTTGCCGAGATTGGACAAATCCTTTGCCACCGCCGTCAAAGCCGTGCGCTCAATCGAAACCCAGGGCGAAGATGCCGAATACGTCGCCATGGTGGTTTTGGCCCGGGACCTAAGCACCGTCCGGAACTGGCTGGGCAAACTGCACCGACTGTGCAAACTGGCCGAGGTCGACAAGGACGATCAGCAGGCGCTGGCTCTTTTGGACGGCGTCGTCGCCGACGCTCTCGCCGGTGCCGTGGTCCAGGACATCCTGGGTTTCCAGCCCAATCTCGGCTGCGCCCTGGTGGCGATGGTCGATTTGTCCGAAGGCAAGCTGGTTCCGGAAAAAAGCGATGCCGGAGAGGCCGCCGGAATCATCAACGCCCTCTGCGGACAAGGCAAGTTTCCCGCCAGCCGATACAGCCTGCTGGAACGGGTTCATCGCCAGCTTAGCGGCGGCGGTCCCCTGAACCGCGCCGATCCCGAAAAGGAAAAAGACGAATTCAAACGGGTGATGGATCGCTTGACCAAGCCCACCGGCCTTTACTGGGGACCGGAGACGGCCGAGGCCTTGACCGACCGCTACGGCCGCCTGACCGAAAAGGGCGGCAAGTCGGGCAAGATCGCCTCGTTCAACGGCGTGTTCTATTTATTCCCCGACCGCACCAATTCGATCCATTATCTGTGCGACATCGCCTCTACGGGCTACGGCGAGGATTGCGCCGACGCCATTGCCGAGAAATTCGACACCGTCACCAATTTCCGCAGTCTTCCCGAGATGTTCCGGTCCAGCGGCACCGTCAAGGATCGGCTGCAACGGTTGTCTTCGGCCGTCAAAGCCATCGCCGCTTCGGTTTTCCCCGATCAAGCCAAGACCAAGATGACCCATCACCTGCTTTATTTGCTGGATCGCTTCGTCACCGACACGCAAATGCTGGAAAAAATGGACGCCGCATCCGTGCCGGTCAAGGATCGCGCCTTGATCATGGCGCAATTCTGCGCGTCGGGCATTCTGCCGCCCGGAAAAACCCTGGACCGGTTTCGCGAGCGCCTGGACGCCTTGATCGCCACCGCCGACTTCGACCGCAAATTCCTGGAAGGAGCACCGGACATGGATCAAGCCCAGAAATCCTTGAATGCGTTAAAACAGTTGATGTCGAAAAAAGCGCCCGGCTAAGGGAGGCCAGAGATGAAGGTCGAAAAGAATTCCGTTGTCACCCTGGCCTATTCGGTGACCGATCCCGACAACACCGTGTTGGACCCCGGCAATGTCCCCATTGTCTATTTGCATGGCGGATACGAGGGCATCTTCACCAAGATCGAGGATGCGCTGGACGGCAAACCGGTGGGCCATACGGTAACCCTTAGCCTGGACCCGAACGAAGCCTTCGGCGAATACGACGCCGAACTTGTCCGCATCGTCGATTTGGACGATCTGCCCGAAGGCGTCGAGGTGGGGATGCAGTTCGAGGAAAACGCCGAGGACGACGACGACGAAATCATGCTGTTCACCGTCACCGATATCGCCGATAACAAGGCGGTGTTCGACGGCAATCATCCGTTGGCGGGGATCCGCTTGAAATTCGCGTGCACGATCACTGGGATTCGGCCTGCCAGTCCGGACGAGATCACGGCCAGAACCGTCGACAGCCTGTCGATCGACGTGGTCCAGAAGCCGGGCCGGGCTTAGGCCGGTTCGACCGCGTAATCGGGCAATGGAACCAAGTCCCGGACCAGCATGAAGAAATCGCGTTCCCACTTTCCGTGAATTTCGGGGGTCAGGACGAATTGTCCGTGCAGCGCCCCCTCTTTGATCAGCACGGCGACGGTGGTCAAGGTGGTTGACGATCCTTCGACGGCGACCGTGACGCTGGCCCCGGTCATGACCTCGCGCGGCAGGCCCAGGCCCTTGATGCCGCCGACGGAAATATTTTCGATGACCACGGGATAAAGCTTGCCGTTGGCCATGACCGTTCCGCCGCGGTTGAGATGATAACGGTGCGCCCTGCGTTTGTTGACGAACGGAATGTCGGGTTCGGTCCGTGGCGGATGCCCGGCGCGCTCCGCCATTTCCTCGGCCGCCGTCAGGGCGTCGAACGGCTCGTCCTCGAACGGATCGCTTCGAGCCGGAGCCGACGGCTCCCGGCTGTCGTTTCCGGCTTTTCCATGGGGACGGGCCAAATACCGGAACATCCATGCGATGGCGACCGTCACGACCGCGATTCCGGCGATCGCGATCCACAGAAGGGCGGCGGCGGGTTGTTCCAACCCCGCTGAATCCTGGGCCGCAGCGGTGGGAATGATCCCAAAAATTCCGTCGCCGATGGACGTTACGAACAAAAACCGCAGCATGGAACTACAAAGCCGCCCTGGAACTTTCGTCATGATCATCCGTCACCACATCGACCGCTTTTGGCATTCAATATTTCGACCGCACCAAACCCGACGGCGTTCCATGAACGATTATTCACTGAACCGGCTTGACGAGACCCCTTAATCACACCCGACCCGGCCGTCCGGTGTCAAGGGGATAATTGTGCGTTACGACGGTGGTCTTAAAGCATCTAGTAGCCGGGAACCGGAGCGTCCGCTTTGCGGCCATACGCGGCGTCGAGCTTGGCGGTGCAGACGGTTTGCGAGTCTCCGGTCAACGGCCCGCATCGTGTTTGCCAATCGTCGGCGTAATTGCCGGAAACGGCGGGCGGCGGCGCGACCGCTTGAGCGGGCAGGGGTGTCGGGGGCTGATTGGGCTTGGTTCCGGTTGCGACCAGCCAGTAGACCAACGCGGCCGTTGCCAAGGCAAGACCGATGCCTAGGACGAGATTGCGCATGAAGTTACCTTTCGACGGTTAAGTCGGTCAGATAATATGGCGGCACCGCCGGACGTATCAAGCAAACAACCGCGTGACCCGATTGCCGGTTCAGGGTTCTGGCCGTTCCTACTCTGGAATTCATCATCATCAGCGAGGTTATGATCGAGACCAGACGCATGATCTCCTCCTTGTGTAATTCTTGGGGCGATTCAGACATTGGATCAGGACGCGTGCGCATCGATCTAATGTCATCGCGCTAATGCGTCAGGGCGCCTATGGTGGCGCCCGCCGCGCTGCCGATCAACGCGCCGCCGATCAGGCTTCCGCCCGCCAAGGCGCCCACCGCCAAGCCGCCAGCCGCGCCGATGGCTCCGCCGCTTATGGCGCGTTGGGCCTGGGGGGTCATGTGGTCGCAGGCCGCCGTGCCCATCAGCGTAGCGATCAGCAGAGTCGTGGTCAGAGTTTTCTTAATCATGATGGGGGCCTTTCACGGTGGAACATTGGATCGACCAACCATAGGCCGGACGCCGCGTCCATGCGTGGGACCAAGCTGTGACTTATCCGTGACCCACGAACGGCAGCGTTATGGTGACGATCAATCCCCCATCATCGCGGTTCGCGGCGGCGACCGTGCCGCCCAGGATTTCGACGGTGTTGCGGACGATGGCCAAGCCGATACCGTAATGAGGAGCGTCGCGGGCGTCGGGACGGCTGGAATAATCCCGCTTGAATATCTGGGTCAGCCGGTCGGGCGGAACGCCGGGACCTTGGTCCGTCACGCTGACCGTCGCCACCGGACCCGATACGGCGGCGGTAATCATGACGGAGCCGCCATCGGGGCTGAAGTCGGCGGCGTTGTCCAACAGGTTTTCCAAGATCGTTTCCAGGCTGTCCGTTGTCGCTCTTACCCAAGCCGGTTGCCCGGTTTGCGCCGAAAATCGGACTCGCGGCGCGCAGGCCTTGTCGTAGGCCGCGGCCATGTCCCGGCACAATGCCGCAAGATCAATTGGTTGCAACCCGCTTTGCATAAGTTCGGCGGTATCTTCGTCCAAGCGGCGCGCATTTTCGACCAAAGCGGCAAGACGGTTCAAGGACCGGTCGATGACGTCCAACGCTCGTTCGCACCGGGAATTTCCGGACACCGCGGGGCGCAGTTGTTCCAGGGATTGAGTGATGGTGGCGATGGGGGTTTTTAGGGCATGGGCATTGTCCGCGGCGGCGTTGCGCAAGGTTTGGGCGGACGCGTCCAAGGTCCCCACCATGCGGTCGAACTCGCGGGCCACCGGTGCCAATTCGGGTATTTGCGCCACCGAAGCGAAGCTGCCTCGCCGACCGTCGCGATGGCGGATGAGACCGGCCAGCCGGGTAAAGGCGCGAAGGTCCAGAGCGGCGCCGACGATAGCCAAGGTCAGCAGAATGACGATCATTACATAAAGCGCCACCGCCAGCCTGACTTCGGGCGCGGCCCAGAATGGTCGTGTCAGGGAAAACGTTCCGGCATAGGAGGTGACGATCACCCAGCATCCGGCCGGATTGTGGATCGCCGCGATTGAGGTCAGAAATTCATCGTCGCCTTCGGCCCCTTTATATCCAACGGCCAAAGGCCTTGAATCGGCACAGCTTTGGTCCAAGCGGTCCATGATCCCCATTTGCGCCAGCGAAGCGCGCTCCGCCTGCCGTTGTTCGGGACGCAACGGGGGGTTGGTCGCCATCAGCAAAAAGCTTCCGGATTGGGTTTGCGGACGCAGCAGGATTTTGACCCGCAACCCTTCGCCCGCCACCGAAGCGGTTAGGGGTTCGACGTTGAGTAGGCCGTTGCCGCTCAGCGTCTCCAATTTCGGACCGAGCGTTTCGGCCACCAAACGCCCTTGGGACTGCAAGGAGCGGATCAGAAAATCCCGCTTTTCGGAGTCCGCCGCATGAAAACGGCTGTACAGAATCAGGGGTACGCCCAAGAAGAACAAGGCGATGGTAAGCGCTTTGGCGGTTAGCGACCGGCTGACGGCGGATATATGCCTACGCATGGTCCCGGCCCCAGCGATAGCCGAAACCGGGATAGTTGCCGATGGCTTCGAAATCCGCGTCCACCTGTACGAATTTTTGACGGATGCGTTTGATGGTTGCCCGCACATTGGCGCGATAACCGTCGGGTCCGTCCCCGGCGATGAAATCTTCGCCCCTGAGCACATCGTAAAGTTCGCGATAGCCGACGTCCCGCCCCGCGCGGGCCAGCAGGTCAACGACGCGGAATTCTCCGTAGGTCAGATCCACCGGGGCGCCTTTCCAAAAAACGGCATGGTTGGCCGCGTCGAGTTTCAGATCGTCCAGATTTAAAACGCCGTCGGGTACGTTTTGCCGAGGGTCGCGCCGCAAACACAATTCGATGCGGCGGGACAAGATCGTGAAACTGCGCGTCTTGTCGATAAAGTCCACCGCTCCGCAGGCCAGCGCCGCTTCTTCATACATCGTCTGATTGTGCGATGTAAAAAACAGGGCGGGTTGCCGGAATCCGGCCGTTCGCAAATTCCTCAGTAAATCCAAGCCGTTGCCGCCAGGCATCGACCAGTCGAGTATGAACAGATCGACGGCGGGCTTGGTCCGGGTCAGTTCGGCGAACGCCTGCCCGCCATCGGCAAAAGCAACCACTTGGTATCCGGCGCTTTCCAGATTGTCGGTCAGGACTTGGCGCAGCATGTCGTCGTCATCCACCAACACCAAGACGGTCATGGCCGGTTTCCTTCGATCGATCCGAAACAGATCGCAACGGATCGGGTTCCTGCGCCGTCTTCCATCTGCCAGCTTAAGGTGCGCCACGTTCCGCTTTTAACATCCTGGAACATCAAAACGTCGAAAGCGCAAATTTCCGACCGCCATACCGCGATTTTTGCGGTCCCTCTGAACTGAACGACGGCCGGAGGACCAAGCATCTTCTCAACGCCGTCTTCGTCCAGGTCGGCCAGAACCGCCGGATCGGCCTGCTTGGGCTTCGGCGGCGGTTTGCGCGAAGGGGCGATCGCCTCGGGTTGGCGCGTCGGTGCCTTCGCCGGTTGTTGCGCGGGCCGAGGCGGGTGGACTTGGTCCATCACCGCGCCGCAGCCGCAAGCCAACAGACTAAAGCATACTGGAAAGTACGCGGTCAGGCGGGCTGTGGCCATCGATGAAAGTCTTGATGTTGATGATGACCTTTTCGCCCATGTCCACGCGGCCTTCGATGGTGGCCGATCCCATATGGGGCAGCAGCACCACGTTGTCCAGACTGATCAGTTTGGGATTGACGGCGGGTTCGTGCTCGAACACGTCCAGGGCGGCGCCGGCGAGTTCCCCCTTTTCCAGCATGCGGGTCAAGGCGTTCTCGTCGACGATTTCGCCGCGCGAGCAGTTGATCACGTAAGCATGCGGAGGCATCAGCTTAAGCCGCCGAGCCGACAGCAAATGGAAGGTGCCGGGCGTATGCGGACAGTGGATGGTGACGATGTCCATGCGGGCCAGCATCTGGTCCAGGCTTTCCCAATAGGTGGCTTCCAGTTCCCGCTCGATGTCGACATGAACGCGCTTGCGATTGTGGTAATGGACCTGCATGCCGAAGGCCTTGGCCCGGCGGGCGACCGCCTGACCGATGCGGCCCATGCCGACAACGCCGAGCCGCTTGCCCCAAATGCGGTGGCCCAGCATGGCCGTGGGCGACCAGCCCTGCCAATTGCCGGAACGCATCAGCCGCTCGCCTTCGGCCAACCGGCGCGGCACCGCCAAGATCAGCGCCAGAGTCATGTCGGCGGTGTCCTCGGTCAGCACGTTGGGCGTATTGGTTACGGTGATACCCCGTTGTCTGGCGGTGGCAAGATCGATATGGTCTACGCCGGTGCCGAAATTGGCGATCAGGCGTAAACTGCCCGCCGCTTGCGACAAGATGGAAGCGTCGATCCGGTCGGTGATGGTCGGGACCAGCACGTCCGCGCCGGACAGGGCCTGGATCAGCTCCGCCTTGGTCATGGGCCGGTCGTCGAGATTAAGCTGAGTGTCGAACAGCTCCATCATCCGGGTTTCTATGATGTCCGGCAGTTTGCGAGTGACGACGACACGGGGTTTTTTTGCGGTCATGGTAGTCCTCTCCCAAGGTCCGGTGTTGACACGCGGAGGCTTTATCTGGACCACTATCAAGATGGGAAACGGATGTCCAGACGTCAAAAGAGGTAACAGGTGAGTTTTTTGTTGCGCGCTTTGATCCTGATTGTGCCTTTGGCGACGGGGTTGTTCCTGCCCGTGGGGGCCGCTTGGCCGGTCGAGACCAGCGGGCTGCCGCTGCCGCGCTTCGCTTCGCTTCGCTCGGACGAGGTGAATTTGCGCACCGGCCCCGGACAGCGTTATCCCATCGATTGGACCTATACCCGTAAGGACGTGCCGGTGGAAATCATCGCCGAGTTCGACGTATGGCGGAAAATCAGGGACTGGCAGGGCACCGAGGGATGGGTGCATCAGGGCATGCTGTCGGGTAAGCGGACGCTGGTGGTGATCGGCGGGTCGCACCCGTTGCGCGGCGGCGATCAGGACGGCGCCGATCCGGTGGCGACCGTCGAGCCGGGCGTGTTCGGAAGAATTCTGCACTGTCCCAGGAACAAGGATTTCTGCAAGGTCGCGGTAGGCGCCGCCGAAGGCTGGTTGAAGCGCGACGAGTTCTGGGGCGTCTACAAAAGCGAATGGATTGATTGAGGGTGGAGGGAAGCGTAGACTTCGCGACGGGGGAACGGGCGTGAATCGACGGGAGAGGATCATGCTGGCCGAAAGGTACAGAGCGTTTAAGTCCATGATGGACGAACGGGGCATCATCTTTTCGTTTTCGGGTTATCTGTCCGAAGGCGTGCTGTATTCCTTGGGCGAAGCGCTTCGCCACAAGATGACGCTGGAAGATACCGACATCACTACCGTCAAGAAGGTCTTCTCGGTGTTCGTGGAACAATCGCAAAACATCATCCGGTATTCCGCCGATAAACTGGTCGGCCCCGGCGATCATGGGATCGAATTGTCTTCCGGAATGGTCACGATCGGCCGCGAAGAAGGCCATTTTTATATCGTTTGCGCCAATTCCATGCGCCAGGATCAAGTCGAGAAATTGCGCGAACGGCTGGAAACGCTTAAAAGCATGGATAAGGAAGAGATCAAGACCTATTATCGCGAGCAGCTGCGCGAAGCCCCGGACGCAGACAGCCGGGGCGGCACCATAGGTCTGATCGAGATCGCCCGCCGCGCCAGCGCTCCTATCGAGTTCGATTTCAAGCCCGAAGACAACGGCACCAGCTTCTTCTGTTTACGTGTTTCAATATAGGCCGAATGATGGAAAACCTGCATATCGCCGCCATGGAGCGGTCGCCTTTAGTCGATTTCAATTTTGACGACGGCGTTCTGAAAATATCCGGCGAGTCTTATCCGGACGACGCATCCCGTGTCTTCGGGCCTATTTTCGAGGCGCTCGACGATTTCTTGTCCAACGATCGGTCCAACCCGATTCGCTTGGATATCGAGTTGATCTATTTCAACAGCTCTAGCGCCAAGGCGTTGATGAATATGTTTAAGCGCTTGGATCAGGCGGCCGTCCAAGGCCGAAAGATCGAGGTCAATTGGCGCTTCGCCGCCGAGGACGAAACCATGCGCGAGTTCGGCGAGGACTTCAGCGAGGATCTGACTCATCTCGCCTTCAATCTGATCGAAACCGTCGGCGGCTAACCGGTGGAGTCCAACACCAAGGACTTCAATCTATTCGAGGCCGAAGACAAGGTTCTGGCCCTGGCCGAGGTATTGACCGATCGCTTGCAGTCGGTTCCCGCCCCGTTGCGCGACGATGTTCGGACCTTGGCCGATTCCTACCGCTCGGTGCTGAAAGAGCAACGCCGACTGGTCAAGCTCAGCGACCGCCAGCAGTCGCAAATGGCCAAGCTTAACAAGGAACTGGCCAAACGGACATCCCAGGCCGAGGACGCCTTGGCGAAGCTGAAATCGGCTCAGGATTCCTTGGTTCAGGCCGAAAAGCTGGCGTCCTTGGGCGCTCTGGTGGGCGGGGTGGCCCATGAAATCAACACTCCCGTGGGGATCGCCTTGTCGTGCGCCTCTCATTTGGCCGACGCGGCCAAATCGCTACGGACGCTGTACCAAGCCGACGACGTGGGCGTCGAGGATTTCGAGCGGTTTCTGGCTCAGGCGGGTGACGCCTCCGCCCTGGTGGTGGACAATTGCAAGCGGGCAGCCCAGTTGATCGGCAGTTTCAAACAGGTGGCGGTCGACCGGGTCAGCGCCGAAAGGCGCGGTTTCGATCTGGCGAAAACCATCGAGGAAACCATGATCAGCCTTGGCCCCCAGATCAAGGGTGCCGGTCATCGGGTCGACATCGACTGCCCCAAGGACGTCATCCTGGATTCCTATCCCGGCGCGTTGTCTCAGATCCTGAGCAATCTTGTGATGAATTCGATCGTTCACGCCTTCGATCCGGGCTGCGAGGGCACGATTTCGATTCGCGTCCGGCGGGAAACGGACGGCGGGATCGTCCTGACCTACGCCGACACCGGCAAAGGCATTCCCAGCGCCAATCTGAAACGCGTCTTCGATCCGTTCTTCACCACCAAGCGAGGGCTTGGCGGCAGCGGATTGGGCCTGAACATCGTCTATAATCTGGTGACCGGACCGTTGGGCGGCGCGATCGAGGTTTTCAGCACCTTGGGTCAGGGCACCCGGTTCCAGGTCAAATTGCCCGTTGCCGCCCCGGATTGAGGCCCGTTGTCCAAGGGGGGAAATCATGAAAATGCCCACGCTTCCCTGCACTGACATTGAAGCCGCTTTCATGAATGCTCATATGCACGTTTAGAGCCTGGCGTCTTCGGCCTTTCCGCAAAGAAGCCTATCGCCCCCAGGGGGGCACCGCCATCGGTCCGCTTAAGCGCCGAGAATGGACGACACTCTAAATCGATCGTATTTCCGCGGGAGTGCAAAAATGCATGGATCAGCAGAGCGACGGAAATTGAAACGCTATCCCGGCGAAGTGGCCTTTTTGGTCATAGAAGGTCAAGCCTACGCGATAATCGACATATCGCCCCTGGCCGTCACTTTCGAAACTGAAACCCACAAGGGTGGCGACCAGATCAGGATGCGGATCGTATCCGCCCTGGACGAAACCGATTTCAAAGAAGCAACGTGCAGGATCATCCGCGTTCAGGAAACGCGCGCCGCCGGGGTTTTTTTAGACCAAACCCCGGAATTCGAAAAATACATAATCGACTATATCCAGCACCATTTCGAGAAATGCGGGTAGAGCCTTGATCTTTTGCCGCTAACATCGGACCCTGGGGAACATGACGACGTTGATTGTGACCCACCCCGTTTTCGCCTTGCACGATACCGGCCCCGGACATCCCGAGCGGCCGGAACGCATGCGCGCGATCGACGCGGCCTTGTCCGCCCCCGAATTCGATGCCATGAAGCGGCGGGACGCGCCGTTGCGCGACGACGTCGAAACTCAAATCCTGCGGGCGCACAGCCCCGCCCATCTGGAACGCATTCGCACCGCCGCTCGCGACGTCGGCCGCGGGCCGGTTTATCTGGACCCGGACACCGTCGTCTCCGGACACACCTGGGAAGCGGCGGTGCGCGCCGTGGGCGCGGTGTTGTGCGGGGTCGATGCGGTGATGACGGAAGGCGACTCCTTTCAAACGGTTTTTTGCCAGGTCCGGCCCCCCGGCCATCATGCCGAACATAACCGGGCCATGGGGTTTTGCTTGTTCTCGAACGTGGCGATCGGCGCCCTTTACGCCCGTGCCGTTCATGGCGCCCAAAAAGCGGCCGTCATCGATTTCGACGTTCATCACGGCAACGGCACCCAGGATATTTTCTGGTCCGATCAAGACTTGTTCTATGGCTCGGTGCACCAGATGCCGCACTATCCCGGCACGGGCTCGGCCTCGGAACGGGGCGTCGGCAATATCTGGAACGCGCCGCTGAAAGCCGGGGACGGGGGAGCCGCCTTCCGCGACGCCCTGTCGAACCGGATTTTTCCCGCCCTGCACGATTTCGGCCCCGACATCATCCTGGTTTCGGCCGGGTTCGACGGTCATCTGCACGACCCGCTGGGCGGGCTGCGCCTGCTGGAAGCCGATTACGTCTGGGTCACCGAACAGATCATGGATGCCGCCCGGCGCCATTGCCGGGGGCGCATCGTATCCGTCTTGGAGGGCGGCTATACGCCAAGCGACTTGGCCGCCTCGGCCGCGGCGCATGTGCGCACCATGCTGACGAACCGGTGACGGCGCCCGTGACAACCCTTACCGTCAACGAGATCGAACGCGCTTTTCACGGCGATCCCGCCATGCCGCTGCTGTGGTATTTACGGGATCTGTTGGGGCAAACGGACACCAAACGCGGCTGCATGACCGGGTCTTGCAAGGCCTGCGCCGTGCGCGTGGACGGACAAACCGTCGCCTCTTGCACCATCGGCGTGGGCGATGCGACCGGCTCGCGCATCGCTACCTTCGCGCCGTATCGTTCAGGCGGCGTGGCGCCGCTCGGTTTGGGGATCGCTTCCGCCTGCACCCGGCGATCCGTTTTGGGCGGTTTGGGATTGGCCGCGTCGGGGGTGTTGTTGGGGAAGTTCGGACTCCCGCCGGGCGCCGGAACAAAATTGTCCGATCTGCGCTTGCCCGGTCAACTTTACGCGGTCGTGTCCAGACCGCCGATATGGGGATACAGACCGGTATCCTTCGATGCCGCCCAAGCCTTGTCGGTGGGTGGGGTCAGACGGGTTTTCCCCGTTCTGGACGGTATTGCCGTGGTTGCCGACACCACGTGGTCCGCTCTGGTCGCGCGGGATGCGCTTGCGGTGACGTGGAGTGCGGGCCAAGTTTCCCGTTTCAGTCCCTACGACATGCCCAATCTCGATCGGCCCGAGCAGGAGTTTCCCGGAGCGACCGCATACGCCGCCAACGGGTACTGCCGGATTTGGAGTCCCACGGACGGCGCCGTCCCGTCCGTGGCCGCCGCCCTGGGTCTTGACCCCGAACGCATCGTCCATACGCGAACCGCGTGGACGGGGGGCAGCCCCAATCCCGCTTACGCGCTGGAGGCGGCTGTTATTTCAAATCGTACCGGCACTCCCGTCAACGTCGCCTGGACGGTGGCCGACGACATCGCCGCGCGCCGCTTTCTGGACGACCGCGAGAAAACCCGTGATGCCGGATGCGACCGCGGCGATCCGACGTCATCGCGCTAACGGGGATTGCGGCGCGGAGATTCATGTTTATATCTAGGTGGTGAATTGCGTATGGGCGAAACGGCAGCTTGGAAGCGCATTGGCAAGCGGGGATTGTGATGATCGATGATTTGAACGAAGAACATGAAAGTCTTCATATGATGGTGGATTCGGTTTTGTTCTTCATACAAAACGTCAACGGCAACGTGGTCGGCCGCGACGCGATCGATATAATCCTTAAGAGAGTTAAAGAGCATTTCACCCTTGAAGAACAAGTGGCAAGCGCCCGTGGCGCCCAGGACGTGGCGGTTTTGAAAAAAGAGCACGACAGGCTTTTGGACGAGCTTACCGAGATCAGAAACAGCCGGGAACTTCATGATTTCGCGGAACTTAAACGGCGCCTTGCCGAATTCGCGAAAGATCTGGAATTCCATAACCGCCATGTTGACGATCCCTTTTTCAAACGATTGTGATCCCTTCGCTTGACGAAGACGGCTGACGCCGGACGCGGAACGTGCCATCATCCCGCCCCCGATCAACAACGAGACTTTGTACCATGACCCGTCATCAGTTTACCGCCTTCGCGACCATCCTTGCCCTGTCTCTGTTCGCGGCCCCTCCGGGCCGGGCCGGAACCTCCGGCTACGACCTCGGCCTGCTTCGCACCGGGATGCCGCTGGCCGATCTTCGCCATGCCGCTTGGCCGACGGGATCGCGGCTGTTGTGCACCGGCGATGCCGACCTTCCCGCCAATCTGGTGACCCCGGCGCACGAGCGCATCGATCTGCCGGAACGTTTGGCCAAAAGCGGCGTGGTGGCCTGCGCCCTGTTCGCCGCCAATGCCAAGGGCGTTTGGGAAAGCAAGATGATCGAGTTCGGCGGCGCCCCCGCGCGGCTCTGGGTGCTTGCCCTGGCCGAAACGGCCGGGGACGAGGCTCATCTGGTTCAGGCCAGATTGTGGCAGGCGGAAGAAGCGTACACGAATACCGTCAGCTTCGTCACCGGTCGCCTTGGCCAAGGGGATTACGCCAACAAGCACGGAGCCCGCTGGAGCACCGACACCAGCGAAGCCATCGTCGGCCATCAAAGCGACGGCGGCATTTCCACCATCCTTACCGACAAAAGCCTGGAGAAGCAGGTCAATCAGCGGTTAAGTTCCGAAAATTCCCAGACCAAGACCGAAGCCAAGCCTTAATGGAAAGTCCCGGCATTCGCCGGTCTGCGCAAAAATTAGATTTTTTTTCACATCTCAAAAATACCAACGTCAAAAGACTTTGACGTTGGTATTTTTATATGGGGTCCGCCGCTGCATTGGCTGCTGCGCATGTGTCGGTTCATAATAACTTGATGTCGGTTTTGGGTACGGGTTGGACTGAAATGACCCATTTGCCCATTTCCACAAGCCATAAATTGGACTGGCTGCGAGCTATAAGCTGGATCGATCTGTGGAATTGTGTCGCCAATGCGTCAAGCGCGTTTGGGACTCCATACGTCAATCGAGCCCCGTATCGTACTTCGGCACCTCCTGTCTAATAAGTATCATTGATTGGCTATTTTTTACGTCTTATACTGACACTAAAGTAGCATTAAGAAGATACTTATGAAACTCACCGTCCAGACACACTTAGATGACGCTTGGCGCGATGCCGCTACAGTGACGTTCGACGCACCGGAACGCGGCATATTGGGCGCGACTCGCTTCGCTTATGACGATGACTATTTCTTCGAACATGCCGTTATTGATGCGGTCAATGCCGACGTGAACGACCGGCGGGCGGTGTCGGTGAAAACGCCTGTCACTCTGGAAACGCGTCGCCTGCCGACGTGGCCCGCGTGGCTTTTGGATCTTATTCCCCAGGGTGTCGCCCGGGTACGGCTGGCCGAGGAAATCGGGCTCCGCTCCGACGATCCCGCCTTGGAGATACAACTTCTGCTCAGGGCTGGCGGGTCGCCGATCGGTAATCTGCGCCTGAAGGAGGCTTGGGAAGCCGAACAGCAACGCCTCACAGGCATTCGCTGCCCGCCGCTGGTCGATCACGACATTGCGACCAAAAGCGAACGGTTTCTGGATGTGGTCGAACGCTTTGCCTATCTGGCGTCGGGATCGAGCGGCGTTCAAGGCGAATGGCCCAAGGCCTTAATGACCAGACACCGGGATGGTTTCTGGTACCCCGATCCCTTTGTCCGGACCGAAGACGGAATCGAACACGCCATTGTCAAGTTGCTACGGTCGAACAACGCCGACGATGCTTTGATTATCGCCAGCGAAGAACCGTATCTGCGTATTGCGGAAGCGTTCGGCCTCACTGTGGCGGCGCCCTTACGCTACGGCAACGGCACGCTGTTCATTCCGCGCTTCGACCGTACAACGGTCCCGGGCCAAGTATTTCTGCATGGGCAGGAAAGCCTCGTGTCGGCTATGGGTATAGCGGAATTCGGCCGTCGCGGCCACCACGAGGACTATCTCGCCATGGTCCAGGCCTGTAGCGACGATCCCGCCGCCGATACCCTGGAATATGTATTGCGAGACGTGCTGAACGCCGCCATGGGCAATCCGGACAATCACGGGCGAAACACCGCGCTCTCCAAATCGGCCAGCGGCGGCATCCGGCTGTCTCCGCTTTATGATTTCGCGCCAATGCGCCTGTCCGCCGCCGGTATCGTCCGCGCGACCCGATGGAGGTGCCTGGGCGGCAATGATCTAGATGGTGACTGGTCGGCGGTCTGCGGAGCGGCGGCCTGTGAAGGCCTGACCGCCGAAGATCTTCGGGATGCCCTGTTGAACCGTATGGACTTCATCCGAAACCTGCCCAAACTGGCCGCCGAGACGGGTGTATCCCAGGACGTCATAGCTCGCGCCTTCAATGCGGAGGCAGTTGCCGCCGCCCTTGAACGTCTGGAGGGGTCATGCCGCGCATGCGATCCCTGACGCGGGACGAGAAACTGGCCCGCCGCGAGGAGATCGCCAGGCGCGCGGCCAGCGGTGACCTGCGGCTTCCCGGCGCCATCCGAGACCTGCGCGCCGCTCTGGGCTTGTCCCAAGCGCAGTTCGGCGACCGATTTGGCCTGACCCGTCTTCAGGTCATCGCCTTGGAAAAAGGGACGGCAAATCCCACCAAGGAAACCCTAGAACGGATCGGTCGACTGTTTGGGTTCGTGCTTGGATTTGTTCCGGCATCCTCGGGCAAGGATACATAGGCCCAATGCCCCCATCTTTGGGGCACCCAAGGATTGGCTGGGGCGCCAGGATTCGAACCTGGGAATGCCGGTACCAAAAACCGGTGCCTTACCGCTTGGCGACGCCCCAATCCGTCGGCATCAACTGCCGGGGAGGCCGGGACCATAAGCATTTCTTGAACAGGATTCAAGAGGCGCGGCGATGCTCCACCAGTTTGTTTGCGTTTTCGCGATCGTTTGGGCCGCCGACCGGGCCAAAGACTCGTTGTCGAACAACCCGAAACAGGTGGCACCCGATCCGGACATGCGCGCCAGCAGGCAGCCGTTTTGCGCCTCGAGTCCGGCCAGGACGTCGGCAATCACCGGCACGGTGGCGATGGCGGGGTCGGACAAATCGTTGCGTCGCTTCCGCAGGGCCTGCGCCAAATCGCCGACCGTGGCGATGGCGCCCGTCAACGGCGCAGCTACGGAAAACGCGCCGCTCCGAGCCCTGAATACCGCGGGTGTGGGGCACGCGACCATGGGATTGACCAGCACCGTCCAGGCGGGCGGCAACGCGGGCGCCGGGGTCAGGATTTCACCGATCCCGCCCATATGAACGGCGTTGCCGTCCAGGCAAACCGGCACGTCGGCGCCCAGCGACAACGCCAGCGGATCGATAACCGATTTGGGCAGGCGGTCCAAATCCCACAGTCTGGACAACGCCACCAGTGCCGCCGCCGCATCGGCCGAGCCGCCGCCGATGCCTGCCGCCACCGGCAGGTTCTTGGTCAGACGGATGGTTGCTCCCACCGGGCGATCCGTCAGCTTTCCCAGTAGCGCCGCCGCCTTTTCGACGATGTTGGGCTCGCCCGCGGGCAAATGGCGCGCGGTAGGGCCATCCACGAAAAGCGCGATTTCGCCGGGCGGCGCGGTTTCGACCTCGACCCAATCGCCGTATCCGGCGAATGCGACCAGACTGTCCAGCAGATGATAGCCGTCCGGCCGTTTGCCGGTCACATGCAGATAAAGGTTGATCTTGGCGCGGGCCAGCACGCGAACGGATCGGGTCATTTGACGGCACGGGGCAAATCGGGCAATTGTCCGGTCCGGTTCTTTTCCCGCAGGCCTTCCAGTTGCTCGGGTTCCGGGTCCAGTCCCAGCGCGCGGCGCCATTGCATTCTGGCTTCCTCGACACGGCCCGCCCGGTAATAGGCATCGCCCAGATGCTCGTTGATGGTGGGGTCCACCGGTTTCAGTTCCACCGCCTTTTCCAGATACTCCACCGCTTGGGAAAATTCGCCCAGCCGGAACATCACCCAGCCGAAAGAATCGACGAAGGCGCCGTCGCCCGGGCGCAGACGCACCGCCTTTTCCACCATGGCCTTGGCTTCTTGCAGATTGGTGCCGTGATCGATCCAGGTATAACCCAAGTAGTTGAGTACGTCCGGTTGATCGGGTTTCAACGCCAGCGCATGGCGGAAGTCGGCCTCGGCCATGGGCCAAGCGCCGTTGCGCTCATAGGCGACGCCGCGGCTGAAATACAAACTCCAGGATTCGTCGGCCGCGCCCTTGAAGATGGACAGCGCCTTGGCATAGGCGGCGATCGCAAAGTCATATTTTTTGTGACGCCGCTCGATATCTCCCAGGGTGATGGGGATTTCGATGGTGGTCGGCATTTCCTTTTCCAGGGCGGTCAGTTCGGCGATCGCCCCTTGTTCGTCGCCGAGATCGTCCAGATTGACCGCCAATTTCAAATGGGCGAACGCATGGACCGGAGATTTCAGCGAAATGGAACGCAGCATGGCGTTGGCCTCGGCAACCCGGCCCTTCGTCAGCAAAGCATCGGCGGCGGTCATCTGCGCCAACGGGAAGTCCGGTTGAAGAAACAGCGCCAGCCGATTGAAGATCAACGACATTTGCTGAGAGTCGGTTTGCTTCAGCAATTGCGAAACATCGAAGAACACCGCCGCCATTCCGGCTTTGGCGTCGGGCACGGGACGGACGTAATCCTTGCCCATGGCCAACAGTGTTTCGCCGTTGAACAACATGGTGTCGGGATGCTCGGTCATATAGCTGTTGTAAAGCTTGCGCGCCTCGTCCATGCGGCCCAGCCGCTGATAGGCGGAACCTACCGCTTCGATGGTGCGGATGTTCAAAGGACCGGCCATGGCGATGCGGTATTGTTCCAAGGCGGCTTCGACTCGTCCGGCATGGTCCAGGATCAAACCGGCATGCAACGCTTGAACGCCCTTGAACCCGTCATATTGAGAGAGCGCGGACAGCGCTTCCAGGGCCGCGTCGGTCAGGCCGTTTCCTTCCAGCGACCACGCCAGCAACAGCGGCCCCAGCAAGCCGTTGACCGCGCGTTTGGGAATATTGGCGAAACGCTTGCGGGCGTCCGAGAAATCTTGCCGCGCCGCGGCGTCGACCCCCAATAGAATCAGCGACCACGCCTCGTCGGAGTCGTAAACCAGCACATGTTCGGCGACCGACTTGGCATCCGCGATGCGCCCCTCGGTCAACAGCACCAGCAACGTGTCTTGCAGCAGTTCGGTATTGTCGCTGTCCTGGACCAGCGCCGAATCGAGATAATCGGCCGCCGCCTTGGTATCGCCGTTTTCAAGCGCGATACGCGCCGCCAAATAGGCGCCTAGGGTCGTTTGAGCCCGATCCGTTTGCGTTTGCACAACGACGGCAGCCGGTTTCTCGGGTGCTTTCGATCCATTTGATCCGCATGCCGCCGCGGACAGCGCGACGACGATCAAACCCAAGGCTGAGACGCTTTTCATGATGGGTACAATATCCTGCCTTGGGTTTTCCCGAAAGTCTCCAATAACACCGATGGTCTACATATTTGGATAGTTGGGACCGCCGCCGCCTTCGGGCACCGTCCAGGTTATGTTCTGAGTCGGGTCCTTGATGTCGCAGGTTTTGCAGTGGACGCAATTTTGGGCGTTGATCTGCAAACGGGGCTTGTCGTCGCCGACGATTTCATAAACTCCGGCTGGGCAATAGCGTTGCTCGGGCGCGTCGTACAGCGCCAGATTGACGCTGAGCGCCAGATCGGGATTGGCCAGCTTCAAATGGGCGGGCTGGTTTTCCTCGTGATTGGTGTTGGAGATGAAGACCGAGGACAGCCGGTCGAAACTGATTTTTCCGTCGGGCTTGGGATAGACGATCTTCGGCGCTTCCGAGGCTTTCTTCAGCCGGTCGTGGTCGCTGTGCGTTGAAAAAGTAAACGGCAGCCGTCCACGCAAAACATGCAGATCCAGTCCGGCCACCATGCTGCCGATCAGCGTGCCGAAATGGGCGTAGGCGGGGCGGACGTTACGCACGGAATAAAGCTCGCTCCACAGCCACGACGTCTTGATCCGTTCGCCGTAGGCGACCACTTCGTCGGCATTGCCCGCCGCCAAGGCCTCGAACACCGTCTCGGCGGCGACCATGCCCGACTTCATCGCCGTATGGGAGCCCTTGATTTTCGCCACGTTCATGAACCCGGCGGCGTCGCCCACCAGCACGCCGCCGGGAAAGGTCAGTTTGGGGATCGCCTGGAACCCGCCTTCGATCAGCGAGCGGGCGCCGTAGCAGATGCGTCGGCCGCCTTCGAATACGCCCCTGACCTTGGGATGGGTTTTGAAGCGTTGGAATTCCTCGAACGGCGACAAATGGGGATTGGCATAGTCCAAACCGACCACGAACCCGACCGAAACCTGATTGTCGCCCATGTGATACAGGAACGAGCCGCCATAGGTCCAATTGTCCAGCGGCCAGCCGATGGTGTGGGTGATGGCGCCGGGATTGGCCTTGGCGGGATCGATTTCCCAAATTTCCTTGATGCCGATGCCGTAGGTTTGCGGTTGAACGCCGCGATCGAGCCCAAACCGGCTGATCACGGTTTTGGACAACGAGCCTCGGCAGCCCTCGGCCAGAACCGTCTGCTTGGCCCGCAGTTCGACGCCGGGCGCGTGGTTGGCGGTGGGATTGCCGTCCTTGCCGATGCCCATGTCGCCGGTGGCGACGCCCACCACCGCGCCTTCCTCATTGTACAGCACTTCGGCGGCGGCGAAGCCCGGATAGACCTCCACGCCCAGGTCTTCGGCCCGAGCGGCCAGCCAGCGGCACAGATTGCCCAAGGAGATGATGTAATTACCGTGATTGCGCAGGCTTTTGGGCAGAAACGCGGCGGGCAGGCGGTAACCCTTGTCGGCGGTCAGCACCTGAAATTCCTCGTCGCCGGCCGGAACCGTCAAGGGCGCTCCCTTGTCCTTCCAGTCGGGGATCAGCTCGTCCAGCGCCCTGGTTTCGAACACCGCGCCCGACAGGATGTGCGCTCCCACTTCCGAGCCCTTTTCCAAGACGCAAACCGAAAGCTCCGTCCCCTTTTCAGCGGCCAATTGCTTAAGGCGGATGGCCGTCGCCAAACCAGAAGGCCCGGCCCCCACGATCAGCACATCGAATTCCATCACGTCCCGTTCCATCTCGAACCTCCAAAATTTCGATTCTCCTGCATATCACTTTTCCGCGTCTACGCCATCGTTTAGAATGGGGGGAATGGAAAGTTCATTCGCCCTTTCGCCGTTCGAGCTGTTGGCCCTTTATGTGGAATCCGGCGTCGACGAAGCTATCGGCGATCTTCCCGTCAACCGATTCCTGGCCAAACCTTCGCCGGAACCGGCCAGAACTCCGCCGCCCGCGCCAAGGCCCGCCGCTCCGGCGGCGACCGGCGTCCGTCCGCAGCCGATGCAGGCGCCGACGCAAGGCGGCGCACAATTGGCGGCCGCCTGCTCCACTCTGGCCGAATTGCGGCAAGCGCTTGAAAACTTCGACGGCTTGGCCTTGCGTCATTCGGCGCTGACCACGGTGTTCGCCGACGGCAACCCCGGCGCTGCGGTCATGCTGATCGGCGAAGCGCCCGGTCACGAGGAAGACGTCCAGGGGCTTCCGTTCGTCGGCAAAAGCGGAAAACTGCTGGACAAAATGCTGGCGTCCATCGGGCTTAGCCGTTCCGATTCCGTTTACATCACCAATGTCCTGCCCTGGCGGCCGATCGAAAACCGCAGCCCGTCCCTGGAAGAAGTGGCTGTCTGTCGGCCGTTTCTGATGCGCCATATCGAACTGGCCGCGCCGAAAATCCTGATTCTTTTGGGCGGCATACCGGCTGGAGCGGTTCTTGAGACGTCCCAAGGCATCACCCGGCTGCGTGGGCAATGGCAGACCGTAACCCTGCCCAAATCGAACCAGACCATTCCGGCGATGCCCACCTTTCACCCCAGCTATCTGCTGAGAACGCCGGGCGGCAAGCGTTCGGCGTGGAACGATTTGCTCGAAGTGAAAAAGCGGATGCAGGAGAAAACGGGGAACTGAAGAACGCGGACAAGATTACCCGAACCGGACGCCCGCTCCGCCGCGGGAAAAGACATCGTCCCCCGTCGGGGTGGGGGTAACAAAGGGCGGACATTATAACAACACGGCGTCCTCCTGTCGCAAAGGGATTATCCCCCCAGCAGTCGTCGGGACAACAGCGATTGCATATTACGCCGACCATCGGCAATCAGGTAAATGACGACTTGCGCCCCCATGACACGGTAGATCACCCGATAGGGCTTGAAACTGGCTTGCCGGTACTCCTTAATCCCAATGGGAGTCAGTTCCCTTGGATAACTGCCACGTTCCGGAAACTGCGACAGCTCTTCGAGCACCTGCGTCAACTGGTCCAGCACACGATCGGCATTCGCCGCACAATCGGTTTTGGCAATGTAATCGTAGAGGGCTTCCAAATCCCGCTCTGCCCCATCGGTCAGCAAGACTTCGTAATGGATCGAGGCCTTCGTCATCAGGGCGCGGTTTGCTTGGCTCGCAACCGGGCCACCACATCCGCCGCAGACTTAAGCCTACCTGCGGCAATATCTTGATTGCCCAATGCCAGAATTTTTAGCAGGGCAAGCGTTTCCTGGGTTTCTTCAAACGAGGCCACATCCTGCAAAACCGCTTTTGCTTCGCCATTCTGGGTGATGACCAACGGCTCCCGTTGCTCGGTCAAAGTCTCCAGAATTTCCGCGGCGTTGGCCTTAAGATAACTGATCGGCTTTACTTGAGATGAATAGCGCATGGTTCCCGCCTTAATTAGGATCGGACCAAATATGGACCGTATTCGGTCCTTGCGCAAGTTCGGTGCATGTGCAACCGGCTCGCAAACGGAGATCTATACCGAAACCCTGAAATGGCGTCCCGGAAGGGATGGGACGCCACTTTCGCCTCGCCCCCCGTAACCCCAGCGTTTGAGCCGTTTACCGGAACCGATGCTTAAAGCCACTGTACCACTTGGCTGTACCAGGGGAAGGGGGAAACGGCGGGGGTTGGTCAAAAAGGAGCGACGGGTGGCCACTTCTGTACGTAAACTTTCTTCAACTCGGCATCATGGGCAACCCTGGTCCGAAGTGATCCGTCATAACCTGCACCGGGCAAGCGTGTCCCGGCATTCACAACGAGAGCCTGTAAGGCTGGAAGACCGTTCTCTGCACAGTGTTTTTGGATGACTCCAAGAAATTTACCAGCGTGCCGCCAGCTATATCCTAGAGGCTGACACAACGCTTTATAGGTCGTCGGAGAAACTGAATTACCGGCCATTGCCACCAGAAGCGGCCATACCGTTCGCGCTTTTTGGATAGGCATATTCCCCCCTAACTTACAATGGCGATTGCACAGTCCGCATATTCAAACACCAGCAGATGACCGGACAACATCCTGCATCAATCTGGTAAGATACCGCAATAATTGTTCACTGGACAACCCGGAGAGCCGACCTTTCATCAGGGACGACACATTGACTTGATCCACCCCCATCAACGCAGCGGCGGCGGCTTGGGACAGGCGGCGGTGCTTGATGGTCAGGCGGATATGGCTGGCAAGCTGGGCCTTGGCCAATTCCTCTTCGGGTTCTGACACCCCCAGGTCGGCAAACACGTTGCCGCTGTTCATAATCACTTGGGTGTCTTGCTGGCTTGCCACAGTTCGCCCCCCCTAAATATCAAGCCTGATCTTCGGGTCTTCAGGTGGCAAGGGCAGTTCCAAGCATCTCACCGTCTGGACTCCCGCCACCTTGGCCAATTGAATGACGCCCCGGTCGTCGGTGTAAATGGTCGTAACCCGCTCCATGATGCCGATGGCGGCAATCTGACGGTCAATCTTCACTTTCTGCCAGGGTTCGGAACTGCCCGCCCTTTTGTCGCCGCTGGCTTTGGCCGTGGCGGTCATGTCCGCCACCTCGACGGCTGCCCGCAGGTCAAAGGTCAGAATGCGGAAGTGGCTGCTGTTACCCATGATGTTCAGCCATTCCGGCCCAGCCTGTCCGGCGTGAACCAAAACTTCGGCAACAACCGGCGTCGGGATGCCGATGGCCTCGCGCTGTTGGGATAGGGTTGCGATCAAATGTTCGACGCGCTCCTTGGCCCTGGCAAGCGGCTGACCCGTTGCCGGGTCCGTGGGTACGTCCACGTCCGGGTCCAACAGAAGCAGCAGGAAATTCGCGTCGAAGATCACCATCAGTGGACGCTATCCTCACCGCCGCGAAGATCGTTCAAGGTCGCCAGCGGATGGTCTACTTCGCGCCAGCCATTGCCAGGGACGCCGCGCAACCGGGCAACCATCGTGTCCAGAGGCGTGTCATCCAACACCTCGAAATCGCTGATCGTAAACTTCAGCAAGCCCCAACCATTGGCATCGCGCCGCCATTTCCCCATTCCATGGACCCGGATCGTCGTCTCGAACAGATGGGCGGCAATGGCGCGGGCAATATCACGGCTGGCTTGGCATATGTGTACCTGTGCTGCCGGTCCTGTCTCTTGCAGGTGGATAGCGACCTGTTCTCCTTTACCACCCACCTTGATCGGAACCCCGTCAAAGCTGCCGGGCTGGCTGAATGCGCCATAATCAACTGGCTTTGGTCTGGTCTTGCCTGGAAACTGAATGATGACAGCCTGATTTTGGTCGTCGCTCAATGTTCCTATGGCGTTATCGTTGGCCAGCAGATCGTCCAGATTGCGGTAGGCTTTGATCGCATCGGTGGCCCCGTCGCCTCGTCGCAGGGCATCCAGACGCGCATCAACCTTGGGCCGATCCTGTTTATCAATGCTTTGCACCAGTTCGACAGAACCGGGGTCCAGACGCACGAAATGAACGCCGTGCTCGTTGCCAAGCAACGCGGCCAGTTCTTTCATGTATTCCGCCAGACGGGCCATCGGAATGGTGTCCGGTCGGAACGCATCTATCTTAAACCTCAGCTCGTCCACAAGATGCCTCCAAGGTCAGATGATTATACAGCAGATGCCCCCACGTCCATCATGATCTGACCGAAACAGTCGTGACTGTCACCATCACAATATGGTGCCACGCCCCCATTAAAGCGAGTGGCGGGTAAATAAGCGTTAATATTCCACCCCAAGATCGACACCATGCTTGCTAACCACCTTTGCCACGGCTGCAAGGATCACCGCTTGGCATGATGCACCTCTTGACTCGGCAAGCCGGTGGACCCTGGCGGCCATTTCCTTCGTCACCTTGAACACGAACCGGACTGTCTTAACGCCCTGGATCGGGAAATCCAGGACTGTCTCAGGCGGGTTGCCGATGAAATCTTCCAGAGTGTCCGTCTACGGGGTGGTGTTGGTAAGGCATTGCCATGAAATGCCCGGCAGAAGTGTATGCCCCGTCAACGCGGCCCTACGCCGGATTGCCTGAAATCCAATATCCATTCCACGATAAGGAAATTCTGGTGACGTGTTGCGGACGTATCTGCATGCACCGCGAAAAGATCAACATCTCAACCGTGTTGGCCGGACAAAAACTTGGGATCAAGGAAGTCGACGACGGCATCTGGCTCGTCTCTTTCTTGGCCTACGATCTCGGTTATATTGATTTGGAACAGAGAACCTTGCAAACTCTCGACAACCCGTTCGGCACGAGGTTGCTACCCTTGTCTTAGGTACAATCTGTTACCTATGTGTCCGGTATGAACAAACCCTGAAATGGCGTCCCGGAAGGGATTCGAACCCCTGACCCCCGGTTTAGGAAACCGATGCTCTATCCAACTGAGCTACCGGGACGCATGGGTTCGGGTTATACCATTCCCCTTGCTTGGGGCAAACGTTTCTTGCCTGACGAACCGGCCATGAAATAGGGGCGACGCCCTTGAACATCTCGACCGCCAAGGGGGGTTGATGTCGACACGGTGAGACAACACTTACCTATGAGGGATTCTCACTTGTGGGAGTATGAATCATGATACGTGCATTGTCGTTACCTTGTCTCGTCGCCATCGGCGTTTTGGCCTCAATCGTTCGGCCGGCTTATGCCGGCGACGCCGCCAAGGAAATCGCCACCGCGGCCGCCCATGCCGGCATGGCCGCCGGCTCGGCTGACATGAAGATGGTCAAGGCCCATCTGCAACATGTGGTGAATTGTCTGGTCGGACCGGGCGGAGCCGGTTTCGACGGCAATCAGGCCAACCCCTGCAAGGATCTGGGCGCGGGCGCCATTGGCGATGCCGCGAAGGACAAAAAAGCCGGTTTGGACCGGGCGCTAATGATGGCCAAGGAGGGCGCCATGGAAATGGATCTCGCCAAGGCCAAGGAAAAGGCGGCGGCAACCCAAGCGGTCCTTAACGAACTGGCCATGTAGACAAGGCCGGGGGCAAACGGTTCTTGCCGCTGACGATCGAACTTGCTATTGCAAGTGACATGTGCGGAATCGCGGCATTCTTGAGTACGACATCGTGGGCCAGGGCGTTCGACCCGGCCCCGTTCCTGGCGGTTGCCAGCGATCTGGCGCGCGCCCTGTCCCAATCCGACGACGACCTGGCCGCCGCCGCCCTTGACCGGCTGGCTCAATCCTTTCCGCAATTGGGCGGGTTCGGTCTGCATCGGGCGTTGAGCGCCGACCCCGAATTGCTTTCCCGGTTCCAAGCCATGGGCGCGGATTTGGCCGCGTTGCTGGTTGCCGCCCGCGACCGCATCGCCGCCAAGGGACGCGATGACGGCCTGGAGCGCGCCCAGGAACGGCTGGCCGATTACGCGTGGCAAATCAAAAACGAATTGTTGGGGACCTTGGACAAGGTGGCGGCGATGGCTCCGGCGCCGTTGACAGATCTGGACCCCGCCCGGCATTTCCTGGCGTGGTCGGTGGAAACGGTCCTACAGAACATCGACAAACTGGAAGTACGCGGACGCGATTCCGCCGGGATCAGCGTGCTGATGGCGTTGACCGGCGACCGCTGGCCCGGCGACGACCTGCCCGACGCCTTGGCCCGACAGTTGAAAGACCTGCAGCAAGCCGACGAACTGGGCGACCGTCAAATCCGGGTGGGCCGCACCGCCGCCGGGCAATGGACGGTTCGCGCCATCTACAAGGTGGCCAATCTGGTCGGACGGCTGGGCGACAACGGGTCCGCCTTGCGTCAGGCCGTCCACGCCGATACCTTGCTTTGGGCGCTGGCCCCAAGACTGGCTCAGATCAATGTGCTGAGCCATACCCGTTGGGCATCGAACGGCATCATCAACGTGCCCAATTGCCATCCGGTGGACGGCCGCACCCTGCCCCTGGAGGCGCGAGACAACGCGGATGCCTGCGCCGCCGCCTTCGTCATGAACGGCGACGTCGACAATTACGCGTCCCTGGTCGCCAATTCGGTCGAGGCGCGCGGCCTGTCCATCAACCCGGCGGTCAGCACCGACACCAAGATTCTGCCGGTGGTGTTCGCTTTGGACACCGATCCCGCCCAATCCGTCGAAGACCGTTTTCTGGGCGTGATGCGGCGCTGCCACGGCTCGTTCGCCATCGGCCTGCAACATTTGGATCACCCTGGACGGTTGGCGCTGGGTCAAAAGGGCAGCGGCCAAGCGCTGTATCTGGGCGAGGTGCCCGAAGGGTTCGTGGCCGCCTCGGAGGTATACGGCATCGCCGCTCTGTGCCGGTCCTACTGGCCGATGAACGCCGGCGGCGAGCAGGGCGCGGCGGTTCACCTGAAATGCGGGCAAACCCCCCGCATGGACGGGCTGACGCTGGCCGACAACAGCGCCTGGACGCCCGCCGCCGAGACCATCCAGATTTTCGCCCGCGACATTTTCCGGGGCGATTATCCCACCTATATCGAAAAGGAAATCGCCGAGGCTCCGGCGGGCATCGCCAAAACCCTGGCGGGTAAGTACCGGCGCGGCGACGACGGCAAGATTCAGTTTCTGATCAACAGCTTCGGCAACGGCGAGTTGCTGCTGCGCCGTTTGGCCGATCGCGACCAACCGCCGATCCGCCGGGTGATCGTGGTCGGTCAAGGCACCGCCGCCATCGCCGGCATGGGCATCGCCCATCTGATCCGCCGCAACATCGCCCAGGCGGGCATCACCGTCGAGGCGGGCACCGCGTCGGAATTGTTCGGCTTCGTCGCCGACGGACGTTTCGACGATGCTCTGGTTGTGGCGGTATCGCAGTCGGGCACCACCACCGACACCAACCGCATCGTCGATCTGGCCAAGGCCCGGGGCGCCTGGATTCACGCCATCGTCAACCGGCGCAATTCCGCCCTGGTGCAAAAGGCCCACTCGTTCCTGTACACCTCGGACGGTCGCGACGTGGAAATGAGCGTGGCTTCCACCAAGGCTTATTACGCTCAGGTCACGGCGGGAAAGCTGTTGGGACTGCTGCTGGCCGACCGGCTGGGACAGCTTACGGCCGCCGCCTTGAAAGAAGAAATCGCCGCGCTGGAATCCTTGCCCGCCAAGGTTCAGGCGGTTTTGGACCAGCGTCCGGCCATAGCGCGGATCGCCGCCGAACGCGCGCCGTTCGCCCGCAATTGGGCCATGGTTGGAAACGGCGCCAACCGCATCGCCGCCCAGGAAATCCGCATCAAACTGTCGGAACTGTGCTACAAGGCGATCCCCTGCGACGTGACCGAGGACAAGAAACACATCGACCTGTCCACCGAACCGATGACCATGGTCATCGCCAACGATCTGCCCGAGATGGTGGTGTCGGACACGGTCAAGGAAGTGTCGATCTTCAAGGCCCATAACGGCCGCCCGATCGTTGTGTGCGCCCAGGGCGAAACCCGTTTCGACCCAGTGGCCGACGCCACCATCAAGGTTCCCGTGGCGGGCGCCGGTCTCGATTTCGTTCTTGCCACCGTGGCCGGACATTTGTTCGGCATTTCCGCCGCCCAGGCCATCGATCATGCCTGTGTGCCGTTTCGCGCGGTGCGCGGTCTGCTGTCGCGCACCGACGCCGTGGTTTCCCGCCAGGAACTGGCCGCCGCCGCCGCCGCCGCCATGGAAACGGTTCAGTCGGGCGCCGCCGATTCGGCACTGTCCGCCAGTCTTGCCGTCAAAATCGCCTTGTTCGCCGGATGGATCGAGCGGGCGGACGCCGCGATCGCCCTGAACGATCCGGCGCTGGTCGAATTCCGTCCGGTGCTCAATCGCGTGATCGAGGATCTGACCCGCCCGATCGACACCATCCGCCATCAGGCCAAAACCGTGACCGTCGGCATTTCCAGACCCCAGGCCGAAATTTCGCCGTTGATCCTGGACGCGCTGACGCGGTTGGACGTGGCGTTGACCGCGTTGGCCGACCGCGACCGCGAAACCATCGAAGCGCTGTCGCCGCTGGTGACCGGCGTGGACGGCGCCATGCTGTACGACGTGGTCAAAAGCGGCGGCGGTCCCGCCCCCGAATGGCACTTGCGGGCAGTCGGCGCCCTGGATCGGACCCATCTGTCGTCGACGCGCTATGTCAGCCCGGCCGTGGCCGAGGGCACCAAGCGCCGTGCCTTGCGCACCGGGGCCGCCGTCACCGGATCGGGACGGAACGGCGCCGAATCGCTGTTGGTCGTCCCCTTGCACACCCCGTCGGGAACCGCCATTTCCGGATTGCTGCTGCTGCGCTTGTCCGTTGTCCGCGATGCGTCGCTTCAGCAAAAAATCTCGGTATTGAAAACTTTGGGCAATAAATTCGATGAACTGTCCGAGCACGCGGCCGAGCACGCGGAGGATCGAACGCTTCAGCAAATCCTGACCGAAAGCCCGCCCGCGCTGCTATTCTTCGGCGACATTCACGCCATCACCGGCTAAAAACTAAAATTTCATCCTGTTTCCCTCGACATCGGGGGGCGTAACACCTTATAAAATTATAAGTGTCTATGTACCCGTCGCCATTACGGCGAGAAATTAAGAAAAGGATTGTCGATGTCCCTGTTTACCAGACGTTCCCGCGGTGAAGATGTTCAACGGGGCGACGTGTTCCGCAAAGTCGGCACGTATGGCGGCGACTGGGTCGTGGAACGGGTTTTCGAATATCCCGACATTCCCCGTCATGTACGGATGGTCGAACGGACCTCGCGCCGGGCGATGACCGTTGCCGCCGACATCCTGTTCGATCCGGCGGTATTCACGCCCTTGGAAATGGGCGGCGGCGTCAATTAGAGCAAGGGCTTGGCAACGGGAAGCCGGATCGTGAAGGTGGACCCGACGCCTTCGCGGCTGGTTACGCCGATGGACCCGCCGTGCAAACGGACGATGCGCTGGCTCATATGCAGGCCGATGCCGGTTCCCGCCATCCCCTTGACGTTGTCGGCCCGGTAAAATCGATCGAAAACATAGCCCAATTCCTGAGCGGGTATGCCGATGCCGTGGTCGGTGATTTCGATCTGTATCCAGTCCGCGGCCACGCCTGCGGCGATTTGGACGGTTTTGGCGGAATATTTGACGGCGTTGTTGATCAAATTGTTGATGGCCATGGTCATCAAACTTATGTCCACGGGAATTTCCGGCAGCCTTTGGACGGACAGTTCGAAGGTGCGGTCCGGGTGATCGCGCCGTTGCTGCTCGACGGCGGCCTGAAGAAGCGGCGTCAAGTCGGTCGGCTCGGCCTTTAGTTCCACGGCTTCCGCTTCGAGGCGGTCGTCGGCCAGGCAGGTGTCGATCAAACCGACCAACCGGTCGACGCCGCCCCGGATGGCGTTCAGACGGGGCCGAGCAGCTTCACAGCTTTCGCTTTTTCCCATCAGCAGCATTTGCGCCGCCGAATCGATTACGGCCAGCGGCGTGCGGAACTCGTGGGACATCATCGACAAAAATTGCCGCAGATCGCGTTTGGCTTCGTGAACCTTTTCCAAGGCTTGGGACAGATCCTGGGTCCGTTCCTCGACCTTGCGTTCCAGGGTGGCGTTGGCTTCGGCCAATTGATCCGCCATCAACGCCGCATACATGATGTCGCGCCACGACCGGAGCGCGCTGACCAGGGCGGTGAACAATTTCTGCGAGGTCAATTCGGTCTTGGCTTTGTAGTCGTTGACGTCGTAATCCAGAACCACGTCGCGTTCGGGGGCCTCGCCGGGCTGCCCCGTGCGCAGGATGATCCGGATGGACGGATTATCCAATTCGTTGCGAATGACTTTGACCAGTTTCAGCCCGGCGTCGGGCTGTTCCATCACCACGTCGACCAGCGCCACCGGAATGTCGGAATCCTGTTCCAGGCATCGGGCCGCTTCGGCGGCGGAATAGGCGTGAACGGCTTGAAACGGGCAGCCTTCGAACGCGAAATCCTTGAACAGCAAATCGGTCATGGCGTGGACTTGCGGATCGTCGTCGACCACCAAGATCCGCCACGGCTTGCCCGATGGGGAATCGGCGGTGGACGATTTCTTGCGGTGAAGTTTCAGTTTCTTACGGTCTTGATCCATTATCGGACTTCCAATTTAGCGCTGAAGGCGTAGCCCAAGCCGTGAACGGAGCTGATGGGCAGGCGTTCGCCCAACTGCTTTTCGGCTTTGATTTGCAGACGATGGACAAGCGCGTCGACGGAGCGGTCCGAGGGATCCCAGCGTTTCTTGCCCAAAGCGGCCAGGATGGAATCGCGGCTGACCGGATCACCGGGGCGATCGGCCAATTGCGTAACGAACGCGCGTTCGGTGGCGGTCAATTTGACGACGCGGCCTTCGGTCGAGGTCAGAGTCCATTCCACGGGATCGTAAACCCAGGCCGCGACAACGGCCGGATGGTCCGGCTCCACTGGAGAAAGTCGCCGTTCGATGGCCCGGATCTGGGCTTCGACCTCGCGCAACGATACCGGTTTGATCAGATAGGCGTCGGCTCCCACTTCCAGTCCGACCACGCGGTCCATGGTTTGCGACCGGGCGCTTACCATGACGATGCCGATGGCGTTCTGGAAGGATTGGCGCAGACGCTTGGCGATGGTGAAACCGTCCTCGCCGGGAAGATTGACGTCCAATATGAACACGCTGACAGGATTTTTTGGCAACGACTGGAACAACTGGGTTCCGTCCTCGTACCCTTGCACGTCATGTCCGGTGCGGGTCAGAAACTCGACCAAATCGGCGCGGAGCATGGGTTCGTCTTCAACAACCGCCACTCGCGACATGATGGATTCCGCCCCGCTATCTGCCATACCCGGATATAGGTATAACATCCGCGACGGAACCCGTCATCATTCAACCGTTAATGCGCCGGAGTCAGGCGACGCGCGGCAGGATCGCGTGTTCCACCAGACGGGCCAGCAAACGGTCCATGCGGAACGACCAGACCTCGTCCTGTTCGATCATCGAGCGGCAGCGGCGATAAGCCCGCAGCACGGTGGTATGGCTGCGTCCGCCGAACGCCGCGCCCAAATCGATCAGAGGCATGTGGGTCAGCAGCCGCGCGAAATACATGGCCGCCATTCTGGGTTTCCATACGTCGTGGCTGCGGCACGACACCAGCATTTCGTCGACTCCGATGCCGAAATCGGCGGCCACCAGTTCCAGAATGGTGTTTAGAACCGGGTCGGCGGACCAGAATTCGGAAGAACACTCCGAATCGGTCCTGCCTTGAATATTGGTCATAAGCATCTTCTCAATCCCTTGCAACTAATCAGATAGAGAAGACTAATTCGATCTGTGCGCAAAAGCCACCCACGGATTAAAACGAATTGTTATCAAATGTGATGAAGGCGTGCGCACTAAAACCTGTTGACTTCGGCGATCAGGGCGCTTCTGGTGCCGTCCTCAAGGGCCGAATGGCCGGCGTCGGGGACCATGATCAAACGCGATCCCGGCCATTTTCCGGCAAGCTCGGCGGCGCTGGACGGCGGGCAAATGACGTCGTAGCGGCCTTGAACGATGGTGCACGGCAAATGCGCGATGCGCGGCAGATCCCGCAACAATTGGTCGGGGTCCAGGAAACCGTCGTGACGCATGTAATGACATTCGATCCGGGCCATCGCCAGGGCCGAGCCATCGTCGGGCGGTACGACGGAAGTCCGCGCGATCAGGCGGGCGCACGCCTCTTCGTAGGCGTACCAGGAATGGGCGGCGGGCATATGGACGGCGGCCGAGGGATCGGTAAGCAGGCGGTGATACGAGGTCAACACGTCGTCGCGCCCGGCGGGTGCGAGGAAACGCATGAACCGGTCGTGGGCTTCGGGGAAGAAGGTTCCCATGCCGTGAAGGAACCAATCCACTTCGGACGGGCGGAACAGAAACACGCCGCGCAAGAAGAAGCCCATAACCCGTTCCGGGAAAGCTTGCCCGTAGGCCAGGGCCAAGGTGCTGCCCCACGATCCGCCGAACAAGGTCCAGGCCGGTATGTTCAGGTGGCGGCGCAACGCCTCCATGTCGTCGATCAGATGGGCGGTGGTGTTGGCGGCGATGGATGCGGCGGGCGTGGATTTGCCGCAGCCGCGCTGGTCGAACAACACGATCCGCCATCGGCCGGGATCGAAGAACCGGCGGAAAACCGGTTGCGTGCCTGCGCCGGGACCGCCGTGCAGAAAGACCACGGGCCGACCCTGCGGGTTCCCCGAAACCTCCCAATACAGGGTATGGCCGTCGCCTGCGTCCAGAAAACCCTTTTGCACCGGGTCGATGGGAGGATAAAGATTGATGTGGTCCACGCGCGGCCTCTTGTCGTTCGTCCAGTCAGGAAACTTTATGATATTATTTAATCATGCGCGTTGACGATTTCGATTTCGATCTTCCCCCCGCTTTAATCGCCGCCCGCCCGGCCAGCCCCCGCGACCGCGCCCGGTTGCTGACGGTGGGCGGACAGGGCTGCCAAGATCGCGGCGTTTGGGAATTGCCCGATCTGCTGCGCCCCGGCGACATCCTGGTCAGCAACGACACCAAAGTAATTCCCGCCCGTTTGAAGGGGTTAAGAAACAACGCCGGGGTCGAAGTGACGGTGCTGGAACGGGTGGGTTTGGCCACCTGGACGGCTTTTGCCCGGCCCGCCAAAAAACTGAAAGAGGGCGATTGCATCCGGTTTGCCCCGGATTTTTCCGCGACGGTGGCGGTAAAAGGTCCGATGGGCCAAGTGACGCTGGAGTTCCAGTGCGAGGATTCCGCGGTGATGGCGGGACTGGACCGTTATGGATCAATGCCGCTGCCCCCCTATATCCGGGGCGGCAAGGCCGACCAGCGCGACCGCGACGACTATCAGACCGTCTTCGCCCGCGAACGGGGCGCTGTCGCCGCGCCCACCGCCGGATTGCATTTTACTCCCGAACTGTTGGAACGGCTGGATGGGATCGGGACGACCCGAACCACGGTTACCCTGCATGTGGGGGCGGGCACCTTTCTGCCGGTAACGGTGGAGGATACCGACGATCACGTCATGCACCGGGAATGGGGCGCGATCGGCCCGCAAACCGTCGAAGCCATCGGCCGCGCCAAGCAAAACGGCGGGCGGGTGGTGGCGGTGGGCACGACCTCGCTGCGGCTGCTGGAAAGCGCCGCCGCGACCGGAATCTTGGCGCCGTTTTCGGGGTTCACCGACATCTTCATCACGCCGGGCTACCGGTTTCGGGCGGTCGACATGCTGATGACCAATTTTCATCTGCCGCGTTCGACCCTGTTCATGTTGGTTTCGGCCTTCGCCGGACGCCAACGGATGAAACAGGCTTACGCTCACGCCGTCGCCGCGGGCTACAGATTCTATTCCTATGGCGACGCATGTCTGTTAGAGCAAAACCATGAGCCTTGATTTCACCGTTCTCGCCACCGACGGCGCCGCTCGCCTGGGCCGCCTGGAAACCGCCCACGGCGGTATCGACACGCCCGCCTTCATGCCGGTGGGAACGGCCGGAACGGTCAAGGCGATGATGCCCCAGTCGGTGGCCGAGACCGGCGCGCAGATCGTGTTGGGCAACACCTATCATCTGATGCTGCGGCCCGGAGCCGAGCGGGTCGAACGGTTGGGCGGCCTGCACCGGTTCATGAACTGGCCGGGACCGATTCTGACCGATTCCGGCGGCTTTCAGGTGATGAGCCTGGCCAAGCTGCGCACCATCGACGAAAGCGGGGTCACGTTTCAATCCCATCTGGACGGCAGCAAGCATCATTTGTCGCCGGAACGGTCGATGGAGATTCAGCGGGCGCTGGACGCCGACATCACCATGGCTTTCGACGAGTGCACGCCGTTTCCCGCCACTTTCGAGCAAGCCAAACAATCCATGGATTTGTCCATGCGCTGGGCGGCTCGCTCCAAACAGGCGTTCCAGCCGCGTGACGGTTACGGCCTGTTCGGCATCGTGCAAGGGGGAGTCTACGCCGATTTGCGCAAGGACTCGGTCGAGGCGCTGAGCGCCGTCGGCTTCGACGGCTACGCGGTTGGCGGATTGGCGGTGGGCGAGGGACAGGAAACCATGTTCCAGGTGTTGGACGCGACCACGCCGCTGCTGCCCCGGGACCGGCCCCGTTATCTGATGGGGGTGGGACGTCCCGCCGACATCGTCGGCGCGGTTATGCGCGGCATCGACATGTTCGATTGCGTCATGCCCACCCGCTCGGGCCGCACCGCCCAGGCCTTTACCCGTCGGGGCACCGTCAACTTGCGCAACGCCCGTCACCAGGACGACCCCCGCCCCCTGGACGAACAGTGCGACTGTCCGTTATGCCGCGACTATTCCAGGGCCTATATCCACCACCTGATCCGGAGCGAGGAAATCCTGGCGCCCATGCTGCTGACTTGGCACAACATCCACTATTACCAGGACGTGATGCGCGGCTTGCGCGCCGCCATCGCCAAGGGCGAGGCCGAAGCCTTCGCCGGGCGGCTGCTGGCGTTGGAACAGGCCGGGGATTTAGAACCCGTCGGTTAGCGCATTATGAGATATGGTTGATATCATAATGCTCTCGATTCATTTTCGCCCTCGCCGGGCGGGCGCTTCCGCGCCCTTGGCCGCCGCCTCAATGGCGGCAATCGCGGGATGACTCTGCTTAATTTCATCCCGCTCTAGCGCCACCGGCTCGAAGTGCTTGACGGCGCGGCGGGCTTCGATGGCAGGTCTTCCTAGAATCGACACCGTATCGGATACAGATGCACCGATTCGGCTCCAGTTATTTTATAAGCGCGTAAATCAAGTTTGCGGCCACAACGCGCCGATGATCGCCAAGGCGGCGATGGCGGCGGTATCGGCGCGCAGGATGCGGGCGCCAAGGCTGGCCGGACGGACCATGGGCAGCGTGCGCAGCCAGTCGCGTTCCTGGCGGGCAAAGCCGCCTTCGGGTCCGACCAGAACCGCCAGAGGCGTTCCGGACGGCAGCGAAGCCAAGGCCTGAGCCAGCGGCGGTCCGCCGGTTTCGTCAAGATAGATCAGTATTCGTTCCGCGTCCCAATCGCGCAAGGCGCGTTCCAGGGGGGCGGGATCGAGCAGCTTGGGTACGGTCAGACGCTCGCATTGCTCGGCGGCCTCGCGCAGGTGGGCGTTCAGCCGCTCGCCGTTGACCCGGGTCATGGCGGTATGCCGGGTCATCACCGGCCATACCAGCGAAGCTCCCAGTTCGCACGCTTTCTCGGCGACCAGATCGATGCGGTCGCGCTTGATCGGAGCGGCCAACAGCCATAAATCCAATTCGCCGTGCTGGGGGCGGGTTTGACGGGACGGGATCAGCGTCGCCTCGCGCTTGCTTAATCCGTCGATGGAGCTTGCCCATTCGCCGTCGCGGCCGTTGAAGACCAGCACCGTCTCGCCCAGTTCGGCCCGCATCACATGGCTTAGATAATGGGATTGGGCATGGTCCAGGGTAAAGGCGCGATTTGCCTCCAAATCGTCGGGAACGAACAGGCGCAGGCGGGGTTTCGGGGATGTGTCCATGCGTCAATCTAACCGCTAGGGCAGGGGCTGATCAATCGCTCAAAGCTCGGGTGGCGAAAATGTCCGGCGATGGTATAAAGGGGCTATGGAATGCTTTGGAATATTGGGCGCGGGCGCCTGGGGCACCGCTCTCGCCGTCACGTTAAGACGAGCCGGACGCACGGTCCTGCTGTGGGATCACGAGTCCGCCCATGTGGCCGAGATCGCCGATCGCCGACAGAACGTGCGCCATTTGCCGGGCATCGTTTTGGACGACGGCGTGGTCCCCACCCCGGATTTGGCCCGGACGGCCAAGGCCGACGCCCTGATTCTGGCGGTTCCCGCCCAGCATGTCCGCTCGGTCTGCCAATCGCTTAAGTCCGATGTCGAGCCGAAAACGCCGGTCGTCATCGCCGCCAAGGGCATCGAAATGAACAGCGGCCGCTTGATGAGCGAAATCGTCGCCGAAATTTTGCCGTTCACCGTTCCCGCCGTTCTGTCCGGACCCACCTTCGCCGAAGAAGTCGCTCGCGGACTGCCTAGCGTCATTACCTTGGCCTGCGCCGATCCGGTCGTCGGCAGGGATTTGGTGAACGCCATGGGAACTTCGACCTTCCGGCCCTATTTGACCGACGATATGATCGGCGCGCAGGTGGGCGGCGCGGTCAAGAACGTGCTGGCCATCGCCTGCGGAATCGTCGAGGGCCGGGGCCTGGGCGACAATGCCCGGGCGGCGCTGGTGACCCGCGGGCTGGCCGAACTTACCCGATACGCCGTGGCCAAGGGCGGACGGGCGCAGACCCTGATCGGCCCGGCCGGATTGGGCGATTTGATGCTGACCGCGTCGTCGGCGCAGTCGCGCAATTACTCGCTGGGCTACGATCTGGGCTCGGGCCTGTCCCTTGCCGACGCGCTGGAGCGCGCCAAGGGCGTGACCGAGGGCGTGTGGACCGCCGGCATCGTGGTTCGTTCCGCCGGTGAGATGGGGTTGGACATGCCGGTTTGCGGCGCGGTGGATTCCGTCATCAATGGCGGCGTCAGTTTGGACGACGCTATCGCGCAATTGTTGAACCGACCGTTCCGGTTCGATGGCGGTTAAGGAGGGGAGAAGGACCCCGCCTGTCAGATGGCGCCGACACTTTTGCAAAAGCATGCGGAACATGCGGCGAGGGCTTGTAAATAAGGAGAAAACGATGTTCGCAGTTCAGTGTTGGGATAAAGCCGGGGCGTTGCCGATCCGCATGGACAACCGCCCCCTTCATTTGGAATTCCTGGCGGCGCACGCCGACAAGGTGGTGTTGGCCGGACCGCTGCTGAGCGAGGACCGCCAAACGCTCGTCGGCAGTCTGCTGGTGCTGGATTTCGCCGATCGGGCGGCGCTGGACGACTTCCTGGCCCGGGACCCTTATGCCAAGGCCGGTCTGTTCGAGCGGGTGGACGCCGTTCCGTTCCGCAAGGTTCTGCCCAAATGAGTCCGGCAAGTCAGCCGGGGCGCTGGCTGATCAAATCCGAACCGTCCGCGTGGTCGTGGGACGATCAAGTGAAAAAGGGGACGGAAGCCTGGACCGGCGTCCGCAATTACCAAGCGTCGAACAACTTGAAGGCCATGCGCCTGGGCGATACCGCTTTTTTCTACCACTCGGTCGAACAGCGGCAAATCGTCGGCATCGTCGAAGTGGTCCGCGAAGCTTTTCCCGATCCCACCGAACCGGGTAGCCGCTGGGTCGCCGTAGACGTCAAAACGTCGAAAAGCCTGGAACGGCCGGTAACCCTGGCCCAGATCAAAGCCGAACCCAGACTGGCCGATATCGCCTTGATCCGACAGTCCCGCCTGTCGGTGGTCCCTTTGAGTGAAGATCAGTGGCGGGTATTGTTGTCCATGGCCATACCAAAGTAAGAAACATATCGCCGCACTTGAGATTGAGGATTAACAAAGGCATAGTTCTTAAGGGGCATAACGAGGCGGTCAACCGTGGCAGAAAAAAAGAACGACGAGTCGAAGGATAAAGGGGCTGAAGCGCTGCCCGACAATGTCGTTTGCTTCGAGCATAAATTTTTCAAGTCGTTCGAGGATTTGTACTTCAGGATGACCGATGAGCAAGAACCGGTGGCCGTGGTGACGTTGTCCAAAAACAACGAAGCGGTTCTGGTTTTCGACGGCATTCGCAAGGAATTCAAGATCGCCAAGGACACTCACGACGACATTATGCTCAATAAGGTGGCCGAAAGCCTGGAATACGTCAGCGGCATTCGTTTGGGCGACGAACTGCCGTCGGAAGTGGCGACCGGCGAACCGTCGTGGGAGCCGTCCGAACGGCATTTTCTGATCGCCAAACAGCGGTTGACCTTGCAATTGGTCACCTGGATGACCGGCGACGAGCATATCTTCACCTCGATCGAGGAATTGATGATGCTGTCCGAAGACCCCATGACCAAGAAAAACATCAATCTGGCCTTCGCCGAGGCGGCCGAGGAACTGGGATTGGGACGGGATCGCCGCGAAGAGGTGATCGCCAAGATCGAATCCCTTGCCCACCAATTGGCCTATATCGAGGCCATGCGCGACATCTTCAACGACGTCAAGAAGATCGACGAGAAAATCCAGGGCTTGCGCAGTTTGTTCGGCGCGGATCGCTCCATGGTCGACACGGCCGATCAGGTGGCGCGCCTGTCGCAACGCTGCGTCAATAAGTTCACCGAATTGTTCGACACCATCGACGCCCAAACCGGTGAAGTCATGGCCATGCTGAAAAACATCGCCAATCAGCTGGAATACATTCACACCACCCGCAACGAGCTGTTCAAACGTCTGCATCCGTGGGAAGAACATATTCGCAAATGGAAATCGGTGTTTATCGTCCGGTCGGAAGAAAACGTCATCCGCATTCGCGAAATCTATCAGTTCCTGGCTCCTCGATTCATGAAGGTCAACGACTGGGTGCTGATGAGCAAGCTGGGCATGGAAAAGTCCAAGCCATTAGGCGGCGTGTTGCGCTGGTGATCCTGGCGCGTATAATGCCGCCCCTTACGAATGAAGAAGGACGATCATGCCCCCGCGCGTCAATCCGTTGAAGCTTAATCCCCTGCAAGCCAAGACCCTGGTGCTGTTCCAGGAGTTGGCCCGTCACCCCGAAACCGCCAGTCGGCTGGACAGCGGCGAGGTGTTCTTGAACGCCTTGCCCAAACCGCACGGCAACCATTTTCATTTGGGCTCCAAGGTGGTCGCCTCCAGCGACGCCACCGGGTTGGAAAACCCCGGCGTCTGGGCGGCGCTGGAACGCAAGGGTCTGATCCGCGGGCGTTTTCCCGGCGCGCTGGCGCTGACGCCGTTGGGACTGGAGTACGAGACCGGATTGGCCGACAAGATCCTGCACGGCAGCGATCACTGAGGACAGGCACTAGCCGTGTATACCGTAAAGGAAATTTTCCCCACTCTTCAGGGCGAAGGCATGCACAGCGGTCGCAAGGCGGTGTTTCTGCGCTTTAGCGGCTGCAATCTGTGGTCCGGCCGCGAGCAGGATCGCGCCGTCGCCCGCTGCGGATTCTGCGACACGGATTTCGTCGGCGGAACCGGTTACGACGATTCCGGCGCCCTGGCCCAGGCGGTTGCCGACCGCTGGTCCGGCGAAGGCGAGCCGTGGGTGGTGGTCACCGGCGGCGAACCCGCCCTGCAATTGGACGAAGCCTTGGTCGCCGCTTTGCACGAACGGGGATTCAAGGTGGCGGTCGAAACCAACGGCACCGCCCCCCTGCCCGCCGGGTTGGATTGGATTTGCGTCAGTCCCAAAGCCAACGCCGAGCTTGCGGTCACGCGGGGCGACGAATTAAAACTGGTGTTCCCGCAATCCTTGGCCAGCCCCGAAAGGTTCCAATCCTTGGCGTTCACCTATTTTCTGTTGCAGCCCATGGACGGAGCGGAGCTGAAACGCAACACCCGCTGGGCGGCGGAGTATTGTCTGGCCCATCCGCAATGGCGCTTGTCCCTGCAAATTCACAAACTGGCGGGACTGCCGTGAGCTTCCGCATCGGCCGCCATATCGAAATCGACGCCGGGCACCGGATCATGACCCATGGGTCCAAATGTCGGCATATTCACGGTCATCGCTATCGCATCGAAGCCGAATGCGAGGCGCCCGACGTGCAGAGCCAGGGCGAACAGACCGGCATGGTGCTGGATTTCGGCTTTCTTAAAGAGGAAATGCTGATCCATATCGACCAACCGTGCGATCACGGTTTCCTGGCTTCGGTGGAGGATGTGGAACTGCTGGCGTTGTTCGCGCCACAGGACGTGCCGTTGATGTCGTGGATCGCCCTGTTGGACGAACAGATCGCTCGCCAGGGCTTCGCCGTTCCCGATCCGGTGCGCTTGGGGTCAAAGCTGTACGTGATCCCGTTTCAGCCCACCGCCGAATGTCTGGCCAAGCATTGGTTCGACAAGCTGCAAGCGCCGGTGCGGTTGCGCTCGGGCGGATCGGCGCGCCTGTGCCGGGTCAGGGTGTGGGAAACCCCCAATTGCGTGGGCGAGTACGGGGTTTAGGGTAACGTCTTACTGACGGAATGCGGATGGCCTTCGAGGCGATCATTCACTCGCACCCTGGCAGAGCTGGAAACGGCAATAAACGTGTGAAGTTCTTCAAAGAGATACTTGGATCTGAGCTTGTGAACGACGAAGTTCTCCGTCTGTTTAGGCTGAGGTGTGATGCGTTCAAAGAAGGCCGTTCCTCTCGGGATATTAAAAAAACTTGGAACAACGGGGATCGCCAACGGAATGAGGAGGGGGCCTTGCAAATTACTGGGACATAGTCCCCAACATCTCAACCCTCGTCGAACTTTCCCGTCATTAGAACGGCATTGGCTTCTTGGTTCATCCATTGGTCATCGTGATTGACTGAAACCCGCGGAAAGCCTCATCATAAAAAATTCCCAGGATGAGGAAAACCAATAACTTAGAGCTTGTCAGGTTTATAAAGAATCATCCTTTTTCGTGGATGGCCGGATCGAAGTCCGGCCATGACGGTTTGGGATTTGAGGGCGGTATCAGTCAGCTTAACCCCCTACCCTTGTTTTTCCCGCTGGACGGCCCGCCAGCCGATGTCGTGGCGGCAGAAGCCTTGCGGCCAGTCGATGCGGCCGATGGCGGCATAGGCGCGGTCTTGCGCCTGTTTGACGCTTTCGCCGGTGGCGACGATGCCCAGCACCCGGCCGCCCACAGCCAGGATTTCGCCGTCGGGTCCGGCTTGGGTTCCGGCATGCAGCACGGTGACGCCCTCGACCTTGGCGGCTTGGTCCAGATTGCCGATGCGGGTGTTCTTTTCATACGCCTCGGGGTAGCCGTTGGCGGCCATCACCACCACCAGCGCCTTGCGCGCCGACCAGTCCAGACGGACCTCGGACAGGCGGCCTTGGGCCGCGGCCAGCAGCACCGGCAGCAAATCGTTGTCGATGCGGGCCATCAGCGCCTGGGTTTCGGGATCGCCGTAACGGACGTTGAACTCCAGCAGCTTGGGGCCGTCCTTGGTGATCATGATTCCGGCGAACAGCACCCCTACATAGGGCGCGCCCGCCTCGGCCATGGCGGTCAAGGCGGGAACGATCAGCCGGTCCATGCAGTCCTGTTGCAATTGGGGGGTCAGCACCGGGGCGGGCGAATAGGCCCCCATGCCGCCGGTATTGGGGCCGGTATCGCCGTCGCCCACGCGCTTGTGGTCCTGGGCGTCGCCCGCGAACAGGGCTGTCTTGCCGTCGCAGATGGCGAACAGCGACACTTCCTCGCCGTCCAGAAACTCCTCGATCACCAGCTCGTTCCCGGCATCGCCGAAAATCTTGTCGCCCATCATTCTGTTGACGGCGGACAGGGCCTCGTCCATGGTCATCGCCACCACCACGCCCTTGCCGGCCGCCAATCCGTCGGTCTTGACCACGATCGGCGCGCCTTTTTGACGGATGAACGCCTTGGCGGATTCCACGTCGGTGAACCGTCCGTACCACGCGGTGGGGATGCCCGCCCGCGCCACCACGTCCTTCATGAATCCCTTCGAGCCTTCCAGCTGGGCGGCGGCTTGGCTGGGACCGAACACAGGGATGTTCCTGGCGGTCAAACGGTCGGCCAGACCCAGCACCAGCGGCGCTTCCGGCCCCACCACCACCAAATCGACGGCTTCGCGGACGGCGAAGTCCACCAGCCCGTCCACGTCCTCGGGCTTGATGGCGACGCAGGTGGCATCCTGGGCGATCCCGGCATTGCCGGGCGCGGCGAACAATTCGGTCAACTGGGGAGACCGCGCCAATTTTCGGCACAACGCATGTTCCCTTCCACCGCTTCCAACCACTAAAACCTTCATGACGACTTTACCCCATAAGCGCGATGCGTCATCCTTACCATCATGACCGAGCAGACTCCATTATCCAATGAATTGGCCACCAACATTCCCGAATTCACCGTCAGCGAATTGTCGGGCGCCTTGCGCCGCACGGTCGAGAGCAGCTTCGACCATGTCCGGGTCAGGGGCGAGATTTCCGGGTTCAAGCGCCATTCCTCGGGCCACCTGTATTTCAGCCTGAAGGACAGCGAGGCGGTGCTGGATTCGGTGTGCTGGAAAGGTCAGGCGGCGCGGCTGGGGATGGCCCCGGAAGACGGCATGGAAGTGGTGGCGGTGGGCAGGCTGACCACCTATCCGGGGCGGTCCAAATATCAGATGGTGGTCGAGCGCATGGAACTGGCGGGCCAGGGGGCCTTGCTGAAACTGCTGGAAGACCGCCGCCGCAAGCTGGCCGCCGAGGGACTGTTCGACCAATCCCGTAAACGACCGTTGCCCTATCTGCCCGAGGTGATCGGCATCGTCACCTCGCCCACCGGGGCGGTGATCCGCGACATCTTGCACCGGCTGGCCGAACGCTTCCCCCGCCGGGTGCTGCTGTGGCCGGTGGCGGTGCAGGGCGAGGGCGCGGCTGCCCAGGTGGCGGCGGCCATCGACGGCTTCAACGCCCTGTCGGCCGACGGCGATATCCCCCGGCCCGATCTGCTGATCGTCGCCCGGGGCGGCGGGTCGATCGAGGATTTGTGGGCGTTCAACGAGGAGATCGTGGTGCGCGCCGCCGCCGCGTCGAAGATACCGCTGATCTCGGCGGTGGGCCACGAGACCGACACCACCTTGATCGATTTCGCCTCGGATTTGCGCGCGCCCACCCCCACCGCCGCCGCCGAAAAGGCGGTGCCGGTCAGGGCCGATCTGGTGGCGTGGACCGTCGAGGCGGCGGGACGGCTGACCGCCGCGCTGACCCGGGGGTTGGCCGAACGATCCGACCGGGTCGCGGCGCTGGCCCGGGCCCTGCCTCAGCCCCGCGCGGCGATCGAGGATTGCTGGCGCAGGCTGGACGACCGGGTCGAGCGGCTGCGTCTGGCTTTGCCGCATCTGCTGGAACGGCGGCAGCGGGATTGGGAGCGGTTGAACGTGGGTCTGGATCACGCCATCAAACTGGCGGTTCAGGCCGAAAAGAACCGTTTGGACAAAGCTCGCTTGCGGCTGGAGCAGGCGGGGGGAACGCTGCGGCCGACCATGGTTCGCCTGTTGGCCGATCGGACCCGGACGGTGGAGCAGGCGGGCAAATTGCTGGACAGTTATTCCTACCGCTCGGTGTTGGAACGGGGCTTCGCGGTCGTCCGCGACAGCGCCGGACATCCGGTGGAAACCGTCACGGCGGTGGAGCCGGGCGCGGTTCTGGCGGTCGAAGTGAAAGACGGCAGGATTGCGGTTCGGGCCGAGGGAACTCCGCCCGCGAAACCGGCCAAGTCGGGCAAGATTCCCCCGCCGGATGGGCGGCAGGGGAGCTTGTTGTAGGGGGGACTCAGTACAAATCCGGGACGTACAGTTCCTTGGGGACCGGGTTGCGGGTGTAGTCGGGATTGTGGACGCGGGCGGGCAGCACCACCGGTTCGTGGGGCGCGTCGCCATAGGGAATTTGGGTCAAGAAGTGCGAGATGCAATTGAGGCGGGCGCGTTTCTTGTCCACCGCCTCGACGATCCACCACGGCGCTTCGGGAATATGGGTGTGTTCCAGCATGGCCTCCTTGGCCTTGGTGTAGGCTTCCCAACGGCGGCGGGATTCCAGATCCATGGGGCTGAGCTTCCATTGCTTGATCGGGTCGTGGATGCGCATTTGGAAACGCAAATGCTGCTCGTCGTCGGTGATCGAGAACCAGTATTTAAGCAAAACGATTCCTGACCGGATCAGCATTTTTTCAAATTCGGGAACGGTGCGGAAAAATTCCTCGACATCATTTTCATCGCAAAAACCCATCACCCGTTCCACTCCGGCGCGGTTGTACCACGAACGGTCGAACAGGACGATTTCACCTGCGGCGGGCAAATGCTGGACGTAGCGCTGAAAGTACCATTGGGTGCGTTCGCGTTCGCTGGGGGCGGGCAGTGCGGCAACACGGCAAACGCGCGGGTTCAGGCGTTGAGTGATGCGCTTGATCACGCCGCCCTTGCCAGCGGCGTCGCGGCCTTCGAACAAAACGACGACCTTCAGTTTCTTGTAAACCACCCAGTCCTGCAACTTGACCAGTTCCCGTTGCAGACGGAACAGCTCCTTGAAATACAGGTGACGATCCATCAAGTCCGGTTCAAGGACATCCGGATGATCGGAAAGGTGGTCCAGCAATCGGGCCAGACGGTCGTCGTCCAACTCCATTTCCAATTCCTCGTCGAAGCTGTCCTCCATCTCGGCGCGGACGCGCTCGGTATAAGTCGGCTTGATTGGCCCGGTGTTGGTCATGACAATTTCCCCATTATTAAACCGTTTCATTCTGACCCTATTCGATTGCCGGGCAAAAGGAATTTCCATGAAAAAACCCCCACCCGTTTCCGAGTGGAGGTTTAAATTTCTATGCATGCCCTCGCCGCATGTTCCACATGCGATCATAGGAGCGTCAGCGAATCTGACGTGCGCGCCTTTCCAGGCGCTTGGCCGCTGCCTCAAGGGCCGCTGAGCGGGACAATTCCAATGGAATTATCCCGCTTGTACTTTAAGCGGATGGATTAGAAATCCATGCCGCCGAAGTCGCCGCCGCCGCCCGGGGGCATGGACGGAGCGTCTTTCTTGGGCTTCTCGACGATCAGCGCTTCGGTGGTGATCAGCAGACCGGCGACCGAGGCCGCGTCTTGCAAGGCGATGCGCACGACCTTGGTCGGGTCGATGATGCCTGCCTTGATCATGTCCACATATTCACCGGTTTGGGCGTTGAAGCCGTAGTTGGTGTCCTTGGACTCCAGCAGCTTGCCAGCCACCAGAACGCCGTCGCTGCCGGCGTTGTCGGCGATCTGACGGGCGGGGGACTGAAGGGCGCGACGGACGATGTCCACGCCGACCTTCTGATCCGGGTTGCCGGTCTTGACCGCATCCAGAGCGCGGATGGAATACAGAAGGGCGACGCCGCCGCCGGCGACGATGCCTTCTTCGGCCGCCGCGCGAGTGGCGTGCAGGGCGTCATCGACGCGATCCTTGCGTTCCTTGACTTCCACTTCCGAAGCGCCGCCGACCTTCAGGACGGCCACGCCGCCGGACAACTTGGCCAGACGCTCTTGCAACTTCTCGCGGTCGTAGTCCGAAGTGGTTTCTTCGATCTGAGCGCGGATTTGCTTAATCCGGCCTTCGATTTCCTTCTTCTTGCCGGCGCCGTCGACGATGGTGGTGTTTTCCTTGGTGATCGACACGCGCTTGGCGGTGCCCAGCATGGCCGGGGTCACGTTCTCAAGCTTGATGCCCAGATCGGCGGAAATCACCTGACCGGCGGTCAGGATGGCGATGTCTTCCAGCATGGCCTTGCGGCGGTCGCCGAAACCGGGCGCCTTGACCGCGGCCACTTTCAGGCCGCCGCGCAGCTTGTTGACCACCAGGGTGGCCAAGGCTTCGCCTTCGATGTCCTCGGCGACGATCAGCAGGGGACGGCCGGACTGAACCACGGCTTCCAGAACCGGCAGCAACGGCTGCAGGGTGGACAGCTTGGTTTCCGACAGCAGGATGTAGGGGTTTTCCAACTCGACGGTCAGCTTGTCGGGGTTGGTGACGAAGTACGGGCTGGTGTAGCCGCGATCGAACTGCATGCCCTCGACCACGTCCAACTCGGTGTCCAGACCCTTGGCTTCCTCGACGGTGACCACGCCTTCGGTGGTGACCTTGGCGAAAGCTTCGGCGATCTTGCCGCCGATTTCGGTGTCGCCGTTGGCCGAGATGGTCGCCACTTGAGCGATCTCGGTGGTGTTGTGCGAAACCTTCTTCGAACGCTTCTTGAGGTCGGCGACGACGGCTTCAACCGCCAGATCGATGCCGCGCTTCAGGTCGAGCGGGTTCAGGCCGGCGGCAACCGCCTTGCAGCCTTCGCGAACGATGGACTGGGCCAGAACCGTGGCGGTGGTGGTGCCGTCGCCGACCAGATCGGCGGTCTTGCTGGCGACTTCACGGACCAGCTGGGCGCCCAGATTTTCGAACTTGTCGGACAGTTCGATTTCCTTGGCGACCGAAACGCCGTCCTTGGTGATGCGGGGAGCGCCGAACGACTTTTCGATCAGCACGTTGCGGCCCTTGGGGCCGAGGGTAACTTTTACCGCGTCGGCCAGGATGTCGACGCCGCGCAGCAGACGCGTGCGCGCATCGGCGGAGAATTTAATGTCCTTAGCAGCCATATCAAAATTCCTTATAGCTTAAGTGGCAGTGTCGGTTAGGAAAGGATGCCCAGAACGTCCGATTCCTTCATGATCAACAGGTCTTCGCCGTCGATCTTGACTTCGGTTCCGGACCATTTGCCGAACAGGATGGTGTCGCCCTTTTTCACGTCCAAAGCGACCAATTTGCCGTCGTCGCCACGCGTGCCGGAACCGACAGCGATGACTTTGCCTTGCGAGGGCTTTTCCTTGGCGGTGTCGGGGATGATGATGCCGCCTACGGTCTTGTCCTCGGACTCAAGGCGCTTCACCAACACACGGTCGTGGAGCGGTCGAAAACCCATGGAAACCTCCATTAATACAGTTGAAACGAAAAGCGCCCAGAACGGCGTTAGCACTCTGGTCGCGTGAGTGCCAACCATCTAGGGGTGGTTCCGGCTTCTGTCAAGGAAGTTCGGGTGAATATTTTTGAAAAATTGGAAGGCGGTCGCCGCCGCCTTCCAACGAAATCGAGGGTTACAGCACCGTCAGCATGCTGGCGACCAGGGGATGGCGGACGATGTCGCTGTCCACCAATTTGATCACCGCGACTTCGGGCAAAACCGACAAACGATGGGCGATATCGGCCAGACCCGAGATGCCGGGCAGCAAATCGGTCTGGTCGGGATCGCCGGTCAGAACCATGGTGGAATGCCAGCCCAGCCGGGTCAGCAGCATTTTGATTTGGCCGTAGGTGCAGTTCTGGGCCTCGTCGATGACGATAAAGGCGTTATTCAAGGTGCGTCCGCGCATATAGGCGATGGGGGCCACTTCGACCGTGCCGTCGGCGATGGCGGCGCGCAAACGCTTGCCGCCCATGCGGTCGGACAGGGCGTCGTAAAGCGGACGCAGATACGGCGCCAGTTTCTCCTGCATGTCGCCGGGCAGGTAGCCCAGGGATTCCCCGGCTTCGACGGCGGGACGGGACAGGATGATGCGGGCGGCGCGGCCTTCTTCGAGCGCTTCCACCGCCGCCGAGATGGCCAGATAGGTTTTACCGGTTCCGGCGGGGCCGACCGCCAAGGTCAGATTGTATTCGCGCAGGGCCGCCAGCAAGGCCTTTTGGTTCTCGCTCTGCGGGCGGATTTTACGGACGTAGCTTTGATCGCGCTGATCCTCTTCGACCGGGGACCATTGGGATTCGGGTGGGTACAGGGAAACCACGCTTTCGGAACGGGATTGGACACCGCCGCGTTGAACACGTTTTGCCATGCTTGGACTCCGTTTCTTTCAAAGAAGGTCGCACAAATAAAAAAGCCTCCCAAATGGGAGGCCGCCGCCACGATGCCGCCAGAGCGGGATGCCTTGGCGGTTGGTGATAAAGTGATTCGGGTTGCTCGACCGAGCTGACTACACAAAGGGTTGACCCTCCGCTTTGGAACGTTTCTTCATGGGTAAGATAAACCGTTGCATGCGCGCTGTCATCAGTTGACTTGTGTATTTTATATAAGATTCACACAGCATGTTGTGTGTCAAAATTCTTACTTCTGTTTAACGTCCAGCAGTTCCAGATTGCGTTGCGCCGTCGGCGCGGCGGCGGAAGACGGCTTGCCGACGACGATCTTCAGCCAATCGGCCCTGGCTCCGCTTTCGTCGCCGTTCAAGCGGCGCAATATGCCGCGTTCCAAAAGGCCGTCGGCGTCGTCGGGGTCCAACGTCAACGCCTTTTCCACGTCGGCCGCCGCGGCTTTCCGGTCGTCCAGGAACCGGCGGGCGCTGGCCCGCAGCACCAGCGCCTCGACACGGTTGGGCTGAAGGGCCAGGACGCGGGTCAATTCGTCGACGGCGTCCTGGTAGTGATGGACCTGTCCCAACGTGACGGCGTGATCCAGCATGATATCGGGGTTGTTGGGGGACAGAGACAGGGCGCCGCGCTGGTCGGCGTCGGCCCGGTCCCAATCGCCCGCCAATACCCAAGCCTCTCCGGCTTGGGCCAGCATCGCGGCGCGGATCGCGGTATCTTGGCGGCTGGATCGGGCCAGCTCTTCCAATCGTCTGGCGCCGTCCTCATATTGTTTCTGACCGATGCGCGCCAGCGCGCTACAGTGCCTGGCGGGTTCGCCGCCGCCCATGGTGGTCCAGGCCATGGCTTCTTCGAGCGCGTCGTCGGGGTTGACTTTGACCAAAGCCAAACAGTGGCCGTATTCCCTGGACTGTTCGTCCTCGGCCCGGGCGGCGAAGGCGAACAACAGGCAGACGGCGTAAAGAACGATGCGCATGGCGTTGCGTATAAAACAAAGGACTTCGCGTGTCGAAATTATTTATCTTCGGTTTTGGTTTTTGCGGCCGGGAGCTGGCCAACCGGCAGCGCGCGTTGGGTTGGCGGGTCGAAGGCACGGTCCGGCCCGGCCATGAACGGGACGGCTGCCGGGGGTTCGACCGGACCCATCCGCTGCCGCGTAGCGCCCTTGACGGCGTGACCCATGTGCTTGCTTCGATTCCGCCCGACGACCAGGGCGGGGACGGCGACAGCGGAGGCGATCCGGCGCTGGCGTGGCTGAAGCGTTTCGGCCCCTGGCCGGACTTGACCTGGGCGGGATATTTGTCGACCACCGGGGTCTATGGGGATCATCAGGGCGGCTGGGTGACGGAACAGACCGAATTGAAGGCGGGCGCGGGGCGGTCGGCCCGCCGGATCGAGGCCGAACGGGCATGGCTGCAATCCGGTCTGCCCGTGCATGTGTTTCGGTTGGCGGGCATTTACGGTTCGGGACGATCCGCGCTGGAACAGGTCGAAAGCGGCAAGGCTCATCGGGTGATCAAGCCGGGGCAGACCTTCGGGCGCATTCATGTGGCCGATGTGGCCCAGGTCGTGGCGGCGTCCATGGCGAATCCCAATCCCGGCGCGATCTACAACGTGGCCGACGACGAACCGGCGGCGCCCGCCGAGGTGATCGGCTACGCCTGCGAAATTCTCGGCGTTCCGGCACCGCCCGAACTGACGTGGGAACAAGCCCAGCAACGGCTGTCGCCCATGGCCTTGTCTTTTTACGCGGACAACAAAAAGGTCGATAACGGACGGATCAAACGGGAATTGGGAGTAATACTGTCATATCCCAATTTTCGTATGGGACTCGATGCTCTGTTGCAGGAGCGGGTGGGTTAGGGCAAATTCCTCCGGCTTATATTTTTCCGGGGATTTGTCCATGACCATCAAGCCACCTTCCAAATTTTATCAACCCTTGGCTATCGGCGCGCCGTCACCCTATCGGGAACAGCCGGTTCGTCTGGAACGGATGATTCACTTCTTCCCGCCTCACATGGAAAAAATGCGGGCCAAGATACCCGAGATGATCGGACAAGTGGACGTGCTGCTCGGCAATCTGGAAGACGCCATACCCGCCGACCAGAAGGAAGCCGCCCGCAAGGGCTTCGTCAAGGCCGCCACCGAAAACGATTTCGGTACGACCGGTCTGTGGACCCGGGTCAATTGCCTGAACTCGCCGTGGTTCCTGGACGATCTGATCGAGATCGTGGCCGCCGCCGGCAACAAGGTGGACGTGATCATGCTGCCCAAAGTGGAAGGCCCCTGGGACATCCATTATCTGGATCAGCTTCTGGCCCAGTTGGAAGCCAGGAACGGCGTCAAGCGCCCGATCCAGATTCACGCCATTCTTGAAACCGCCTTGGGCGTCGCCAACGTCGAAGCCATCGCCGCCGCTTCGCCGCGCATGCACGGCATGAGCCTGGGACCGGCCGATTTGGCCGCCAGCCGCGGCATGAAGACCACCCGGGTCGGCGGCGGGCATCCGTTCTACGGCGTGCTTGAAGACGCCAAGGCCGACGGCGGCGCGCGCACTTTGTTCCAACAGGATTTGTGGCACTACACCGTCGCCAAGATGGTGGACGCCTGTCAGTCCCAAGGCATCAAGGCGTTCTATGGGCCGTTCGGCGACTTCGCCGACGGAGCCGCCTGCGAGGCTCAGTTCCGCAACGCCTTTCTGCTGGGGTGCGCGGGCGCCTGGAGTCTGCATCCCAGTCAGATCGACATAGCCAAACGGGTATTCAGCCCCGACGCGGGCGAAGTGATCTTCGCCAGGAAAATTCTGGATGCCATGCCCGATGGCTCGGGCGCGGTGATGATCGACGGCAAGATGCAAGACGACGCCACCTGGAAGCAGGCCAAGGTCATCGTCGATCTGGCCAGGCTGGTGGCGGGCAAGGACCCGGTTCTGGCCCAGGCTTACGGTTTTTAGGGCGGTTCAGGGGCGCCGGGGGGTGATGGGGATCGAACCTCTCGGTCTGACGTTCCGTTTATCGATCAGGGTGGGGGCGTTCGCGATCCATGAAGACTCATGACGGCGGGGAAAAACCCGAAGCGGATGTGCTGGCCGAGCGGTTGGCCGAACTCGAAGCCAACGAGGACCGGCTCAAGAAGTCGCTTCAACTAAGCGCCACCGCGTTTTGTCATCATGACCGGAACCTTCGGTACACGTGGATTTATAATCCGCATATGGGGTTTACGCCCGAGCAGGTGCTGGGCAAGACCGACTGGGAAATCCTGGAGCCCGAACTGGCCGACCGGATGGGCGCATATAAGCGTCAAGTCCTTGAAACCGGGATCGGCATGCGGGTCGACGTGCCGACGCGGCTTGACGATCCCACGGCCGAAGTGTTCGACCTGACCATCGTGCCCTTGTGGGACCATAACGGCGCCGTGACCGGGCTGTCGTGCTCGGGCGTCAACGTGACCGAGGCGAAACGCGCCGAAGCCGCTCGGCAGCGCCGCGACGACATGCTGACCGACCTGTGGAACGCGGCCAAATTGGAAAATAACGACGGCGAGCGCTGGAGCGCCTGGGTCGATGCCATGGACATGCTTTCGATCGGCGTCATGTTGGTCGACGGGAACGCCAGCCTTTCTTACGCGAACAACTGCGCCAAGACGATCTTGGATGTCGGCTGCGGCGTCAAGGTTACTCGGGGTAAGCTGTGCACGGAAAGTCTCGTCCTGAATAAAACGCTATACGCCGCCATTCGCGAAGCCATCGCCGAAGGAACCGGCGCCGTGTCGAAAAGAGACAGGATGGTGATCGTGCCCCGTTCGCCGGAACAGCGCTCGCTTTCGTTGTTTATTTTTGCGCAGGGTGCCCATCAATCGAAAAAAGACGACTCGGCGGCTTTAGCGGTCATTTACGTTTCCAATCCGGATCGAGAGCATATCGCCATGGCCGACAAGCTGGCGAAATTGTACGGGTTGACGCCCGGCGAGTCCCGCTTGACCGAAGCTTTGATCAAAGGGGAATCGATCAAGGAATACGCGCAACGAAACGGCGTCAGCGTCAACACGGTAAGGTCGCAGTTGAAACAGGTCTTCGGGAAGACCGGCGTCAAAAGGCAATCCGACTTGGTTCGCGATATTCTTTCCAGTCCGATCTTGTGGCTGAACTTATAGCCGTCGCGGGCATTGAGCATTTGGCCCCTTGCCCTTGGCCGCGCCTACGGTTATGAGTGGCCTTATGCATATATTGGATTTTGAAAAGCCCATCGCCGAGATCGAGGGCAAAATCGAGGATCTGCGCCGCTTGACCGATGCGGGCGACGTTAACGTCGCCGACGAGGTCGGGCGTCTTCAAGTCAAGGTCGACAAGTTGCTGCGCGGCGCCTATGCCAAATTGACGCCCTGGCAAAAGACGCAGGTGGCAAGGCACCCCGATCGCCCCCACGCCATGGATTACATCGCGTCCCTGATCGATGACTTCACCCCGTTGGCCGGAGATCGCTGTTTCGGCGAGGACCAAGCCATCGTCGGCGGCCTCGGCCGGTTCAGGGGGTCGACGGTCATGGTCATCGGCAACGAGAAGGGCAACGACACACAAAGCCGCTTGGCCCGCAATTTCGGCATGGCCAAACCCGAAGGCTATCGCAAGGCCCGCCGACTGATGGAAATGGCCGATCATTTCGGCGTTCCCATTCTGAGCCTGGTCGATACCGCCGGAGCCTATCCCGGCGTCGACGCCGAAGCGCGCGGACAGGCCGAGGCCATCGCCCGTTCCATCGAAGCCGCGTTGAACGTGCGGGTGCCGTTGGTGGCGGCGATCATCGGCGAGGGCGGGTCCGGCGGCGCTATCGCCCTGGCCGCCGGAAATACAGTGCTGATGCTGGAACATTCCATCTATTCCGTGATCAGTCCCGAAGGGTGCGCCTCGATTTTATGGCGGTCGGGCGATCAGGCCAAGGAAGCGGCCACCGCCTTGAAGCTGACAGCCCAGGATTTGCTTGAACTGAAGGTGATCGATCAGATCGTTCCCGAGCCGTTGGGGGGGGCGCATCGCAATCGCGAGCAAACCGTTCGCACCCTGTCCATGGCCATCGACGCTGCCTTGGGCGAATTGTCGTCCTGCGACGGCGGGGTGCTAAGGGCTAAACGACGGGAGAAATTCCTGGAAATGGGCCGCGTCGGTTTGGAATGAACAACGCCGCCGACCCCGTCATCGCCGTCGTGGTTCCGGTCCGCAACGAGGCTCCCAACATCGAACCGCTGATCGCTGAAATCGCGGCGGCGCTGACTCCGCGTTTCGCGTTCGAGATCGTCTATGTGGACGACGGATCGGACGATTGCACGGCCGAGGTTCTGGCCCGGGCGAAAGAACGCTATCCGATGCTGCGGTCCTTTCGCCATCGGACCGGTTGCGGCCAAAGTCAGGCCATCGCCACCGGCGTCAAGCAGGCCCGCGCCCCTTTAATCGCCACTCTCGACGGCGACGGACAAAACGATCCGGCCGATATTCCCGCCTTGTTCGATCAATGGGATTGCGCCGACCCGGCGGTTAAATCCAAGCTGATGATCGCCGGATGGCGGGCTAAACGGCAAGACACATGGTCCCGAAAATTGGCGTCCAAACTGGCCAACGCCATACGAGCCAAGGCGCTTGGAGACAGAACTCCCGATACCGGCTGCGGCACCAAACTGTTTCCCCGGGACTTGTTTCTGGATTTGCCGCGCTTCGATCACATGCACAGGTTCCTTCCCGCCTTGGTGCTGCGGGCGGGCGGAACGGTGCGCTCGGTTCCGGTCAATCACCGCCCCCGGCGCGAAGGCAGCTCCAATTATGGCAATCTGACTCGGGCCCTGGTGGGGCTTCCCGACTTGCTGGGGGTGATGTGGCTGATGAGGCGCGCCCGCAATCCCCGCATCGAGGGCGTCGATCCATGACCGAGACCGCCCCGCCGTCGTATCTCAGCCGCCCGGCCCTGATGCGCGTGGCCGTGCTGGCGGCGACCCTGGCCGGGGCGGGGTGGCTGATGGATCGTTGGGGCGTGCGTCAAATTCTCGACACCCAATGGATGGATGCGCAAGTCAAAGGCCACGGATGGCAAGGCATCGGGATATTCATGGCGATGTCCGTCCTGTCCATGGCGGTGGGGGTGCCCCGCCAGATCGCGGCGTTCATGGCCGGATATGCGTTCGGATTGGTTCAGGGAACCGGTTTGGCCTTGGCCGCGGCGCTGATTTCGGCCAGCGGCGTCTTCTTCTATGCGCACTATATGGGCCGCGAATGGCTCTCTCGGCGTTTTCCCAAAGCGTTCGCTTGGCTGGATCAATTCTTGTCGCAAAACACCTTCTCCATGGTGCTGGCGTTAAGGCTGGTGCCGTTTTCCAGCAATATCGCCACCAATCTGGCGATCGGAGGATCGGGCGCGCCGTTTCTACCGTTTCTGTCGGCGTCGGTTTTAGGGTATCTTCCCCAGACCGTCGCCTTCGCTTTGTTGGGCCAGGGCACATCCATCGATCCCGTGGTCAATGCGCTGATGGTGGCGGCGTTGATCGGGGTGTCCAGCGTATTGGGGTTGCATATGTGGCGGAAGACCAGAAACCGGGCAACGAGCGATGGGACGGCGTAGTCGTCGGCTTTGGTGTCTGGCGTTGGGCTTGGCGCTGGCCGGGTGCGCGCCCGCGCCCCGTCCGCCGGTCGCGGTGCCGCAGGCAAGACCTAGCAATGGCGCCAACACCCAAGCGGCTTCGACCGATCCCAAAATCGTGGACAAGGTGGCGGCGGCGCTGAACGGCTTGGACGCGCAGGCCTTTCATGCGGTCAGCATGGCCGAATCCGGAGGGGCGGTTCTGCTGGTGGGGGCGGTGGTCCGGCCGGACCAGCGGCGGCAATTGGAAAAGAAAGTGGCGGCGATTCCGGGGGTGACCGGCGTGACCGACCGTATTCAGGTGATTGACGGCGCCGCCTTGGATTCATATCAACCGGATTTGGGCAAAGAGCGGGATTTGGCGGCGCGGCTGTCTTCCGGTTTGGCGGTGCGCGTGGTGCATGGGGTGGCGTATCTGGTCGGCGCCGCCGGTCCCGGCGATTTGGCCGCCTTCAAGGAAAGCGTGGCGGACGATTCCGCCATCCAATGGGTGGACGACGGCGCGGTGACCGTCCGATGAGGCGCGCTATCGCCGCCCTGGTGGTCGTGGGCGCGGTGGCGGTTTTGGTGGCGCGTCCGGTGCCCGAGACGCAAGTCCCGGCATTGTCGTTGTCGATTCTGGCCGTCGGCCTGTGGGCAACCGCGGCGGTGCCGGAATATTTGACGGCTCTGATCTTCCTGACGGCGGCCATGATTTTTTCGGTGGCTCCGGGGGCGGTGGTGTTCGCCGGTTTTCAGGCTCCGGCTCTGTGGCTGATTCTGGGCGGACTGGTGATGGGGGTGGCGGTGCGTACCACCGGGCTGGGCGACCGGGTGGCGCGCGGTTTGGCGCACTGGTTCGGTTCCAGTTATTGGGGCGTGGTGGCCGGCATAAGCTTGGTGGGGACGCTGTTGGGGTTTTGCATGCCGTCCTCGCTGGGGCGGGCGGTGCTGCTGATGCCGATCGCTTTGTCCCTGGCCGACGAGTACGGCTTCGCCTCCGGATCGAAAGGGCGGGTCGGCGTGGTGCTGGCGGCGGCTTTCGGCAGTCACGTTTCCACCTTTTCCATTTTGCCCGCCAACGTGCCCAACGTGGTGTTGGCAGGCGCCGCCGAATCGCTTTATCACTATACGTTCACCTATGCCCGCTATCTGATGGTGCACTTTCCCGTTCTGGGTTTGTTGAAGCTGCTGCTGATCATTCCCCTGATCGTTTGGGGCTGGTCCGACACGCCAAAAGCCATCGAGCGCGTCAAGACCCAGTCCATGAGCAATCAGGAAAAGGGGCTGGCGGTTTTGCTGTTGGCGGCGCTAGGTTTCTGGGCGACCGACGCGATCCATCATGTCAGCCCCGCTTGGATCAGCATGGCCGCGGCGGTTCTGCTGCTGCTGCCCAAGGTCGGGCTGGTCGACGCCAAGGCCTTCAACACTCAAGTCAATTTCGGATCGCTGATCTATGTGGGCGGCGTCATCGGCCTGGGCGCGGTGGTCGACAAGTCGGGATTGGGCGGCGTCATGGCCGATTCGATTTTGACCATGATCCCCTTGCGCCCCGAATCCCTGTTCGGCAATTTCCTGGGATTGGGACTGATCGGCACCCTGGTCAGCATGTTGACCACCTTGACGGCGGCGCCGGCGGTGCTGACGCCGTTGGCCCAGCACATGGCGCAGGCCACGGGGTTCTCCATGGAGGCGGTTCTCAATTCCCAGGTTCTCGGGTTCTCGAATCCGATCCTGCCGTATGAATCGCCGCCGCTGGTGGTGGCCATGGCTTTGGGGGGCGTGGGCATCGGTTCGGCCCAAAAATTATGCGTGTGGATCGCTGTATTGACCATGACGATTCTGTGGCCCTTGGATTTCCTGTGGTGGCGGCTTTTGGGGCTGTTTTAAAAAAAATGCCGCGCAGCAAAAAATTCATGTTGACGCGGCAGGTCCAGTTATATAGAAACCGGTCTCCCCGCTGCTCCAGGGTGGTGGGGATGCTGTTTTAGAAGTGGATAAAGGAAGGGATGTGCGGACGGCCTTATAGGTAATGGGTCTGTCTAGTACATCTGTAAGAATTAGCAGCTTTGCGTAATTTTATTGAGTAGAGACAGGCTTAGATTTGTTTTGTCGCGAGATGAAACGGTCAACTTGAGAGTTTGATCCTGGCTCAGAACGAACGCTGGCGGC
>Ga0316224_1000084_pt1 | contig 145747 bp, 121 predicted proteins | sample TBH18013metaG_FD_206254 | JGI IMG/M metagenome (GOLD analysis project Ga0316224, IMG submission 206254) | Freshwater microbial communities from Trout Bog Lake, Wisconsin, USA - TBH18013 | ecosystem: Environmental > Aquatic > Freshwater > Lake > Hypolimnion/Profundal zone | place: USA...
GCGTAAACAAACGGAGCCGTACCACCCGAAACGGTGGCTTTTACCGAACCATCCGAAGATCCGGTGCACGTAACCGGGGTGGCAGCAGCCGAAACAGCAAGTAACGCAGAGGATTCAGTAACCGTGGTACTACCGCCCACAGAACATCCGTCTCCATCGGTCATAGTCCAGGTATACGTTTTCGGAGCTAGACCCTGGAAAGTGTGTGCAGTGGTCTTTGGCCCGCCTGCCAATCCTCCGGGATTCAACGTATAAGTAAAGCTACCGGCTACTGAGGCAGGTGTTATGGTAATTGTTCCGTCATTGTTGCCTTTACAGGTAACCTCTGTTTTTGTGGCCGTGGCCGAGGGATTGGCAAACACCGTCACCGTAATATTATAGGCAGGACTAATACATCCGGTGGTACTGTTTTTAACATGTAAAACAGCATGATAAGTCGCCGGTGATGCACTTAAAGGGATTGTCAGAAGGATGGGCGATGGCGGCAGGTTTACATCGGTCAAATCAGTAAAGCCTGCTGTTTCTGCAGTTGCATCATAGTTAATGCTGTATTTGTCAGGGCTATTGCTTAATGCAGAGTAAGTGAGGTTGGCCGAAACAGAACCACTGCAAACCCCAGGGTTGCTACCAGGAGATATCGCAGGGACAGGATTCACGAACTGTGTCTTGGTTGCAGTAACTACGCCACATAAACCTCCGGAGGTCGTTAACGTCAAAGTAGCGGTACCGGAATAGGTTGCCGGTGGAGTCCAGGTAGCTGTTGAGATGGTTGTCGCATTCGGGGTGAAGACACCCCCAAGACCGCCGTCAGACCAGGTGCCGCCCGTAGCGCTACCTCCCACACTACCTCCTAATGAGGAAGAGGTACCTCCCTGACAGATTGCGCCAAGTGCAGGACCCGGATCTGCCGAAGGTAATTGGTTGACAGTTACCGTTGCAGTGTTGCTGCATCCATTGCTATCGGTGTAGGTAATTAAACTGGTTCCCAGGGATACCCCGGTCACTAATCCTTTATTACTTATCGTAGCCACACCTAAGGCTGAGGAAACCCATGCAACCGGAGATGCGGGGTTTCCTGATCCGGTTAATTGAGTGGTTGATCCTGGGCAAACAGATAAACTTCCACCAATGACTGGCAGTGCATTCACGACTAAAACCACACTTGATGTATCATTTTCAGGGACATAATCCCCTTTCCAACGATCAACATAAGCTTTATTTGTATAAGATCCGGCCGACCCGGCAGTAGCCGTTATGGCCAGCGTGGCTGTCTGATAAGGGATGAGAGTCCCAATGGACCAGATACCGGTCCCGGAAACGTAACTGCCCTGGCTTGCGGTTGAGGAGACATAAGTTAACCCCGAAGGAAGAAGGTCGTGAAGAGTTAAATTGTCGGCATTGTTGACCGAAGGTCCATTGTGTCTGACACTAACTGTAAATATAATGTTTCCCCCGGAACAAACCGTGTTGTAATTAACAGATTTGACCACTGAAATATCTTCCTCGAAAGAGAGAAAATTACAGGAAGTCATACCACTTGGGGTAAGATACGCATTTAAATACGAGCGTGTTCCATTAACATTATCAATAGAGGTTGAATTGTAATTATGCCCGCCGGCAAAGAATACCATATGACCAGGACCTGTCCCGATTTTGGCCACAGTCTGTCCCATGATACCGGCCGTTGTGCCACTTCCTGACTGAATTACATACCCGTTATTTTTAAATGCAGAGCCAGTTGATAAAGTCCAGTGCGGCTCGGCTCCGCCAACATTCTTGGGGTTAAACTGACCGATATACTGACCAAAGGATAAATCAGCATTAGGATAACTAAAATTAGGAGATGTATCGGTTGAATTGTCAATTGTGAGACCATTTGTAGTTTGAAAATGTCCGGAAGTATTATTCTCATAGGTGTCTACAGCCAGACATTCTGCAAGAAAATTACCTCCACTTTCCACGAAAGTGTGAATCGCTTCCAAATTTGCCGTTACCGCAGCTGAGTGTGCCTCGGAAGCAAAGGTATAACATTGATTTGGGAGATTTACCGCATGGGTTAACTGGTGGAAATTATCAGCAAGCGAATCAATACCCGCCTTTACCATATAAGCGATGTGTATAGCGGCATTGGTGCCGTCATTTAAAATAGCAGCTTTTGGTTTTTGAGAAAGGACATATCGCTGGTCAACATCAGTTACACCAGTCAGTTGGTAAACATTAACCTTTGCCGATGAAGCGGGTCCGTTGTTATAATTGTTGATGATTGTTCCCACATTCACTCCGGCAGGCACATCACTCAGAAATACCAACATCGGGCCGCCACTAAAATCAAGGCTGGCAGCGCTTCCGGATGCAGGATAAAGCTGGGAAGCATTAGCGGTGAAATCTATCCCATTGTGTAATTTCCCGGCTTTAATTATCCACCGAACCGCTACCTTATTGTTTAGCAGCGCCACAACCAGACCATAAGCTTTAAAATTAAATACACCCGACGAGAGCTGTAATGTGTTATCCATAGGTATCACCAGGGTTCCTGCCGGTGCTTTAATAATATGGGCATCGGGGTTGGGAAGATCTGTATTTCGCAGAGGCGTACATGTACTGATCGATGTTACTGTTGCAGTTGTAGTTCCGCAACTGGTGGTATAAGTGATCAGGGTAGTTCCCCCGGTTATCCCGGTAACCAGTCCGTTAGCGCTAATGGTCGCTACTCCCGGTGAATCGGAAGTCCATGTAGCCCCACCAGTTGGCTGTGATCCGGTTAATTGGGTTGTCGATCCGGTACAAACAGAAAGAGATCCTGAAATAACAGGAGTCCCGTTCACCGTAACTGTTGGCTGGGTGACCAAAGCGGTAAGGGTACCTCCGTTCTTTTTATACATTGAGGTAAAAATATAGTCCCCGATTGTTGCCGGTGCGGTAACTTTATTTCCACCGCCGGCATAAGTGAGCGTGAAACTCTCGCTCGCAGCAGTGTTTGCACTGTAGGTAACTGAGATTGTCCAGGGACCCGTTCCGGCAACTCCAACGGTTTTAGCAGTCGTGCTGCTGCAACTGACGTATCCCGGATTTGATGAATTGGTGGTCTGAGGGGCGGTCCACCCTGCCGGAACCACCAGGGTAGCCTGAGCTCCGCTCTTAGCCATCGACCCTGACAGAAGAGTATAAGTAATAACAAAATTGTTACCCGTACTTGCAGTACAAACATAAGCTGGTGTTAAAGCTATTGTTCCGGTTCCATCTCCGGCTTCGGGCACTCCGGCGGCCATCGCTGTAAAGGCAGCAGCATGAATCATATAAACCAGCCCCAGGAGCAGGTAACGGCCTAATTGCAATAATTTTTTCATGACAGAGAATTTTCACAGGATTGTTGTACGCTCAGACCGTTTACCTCATTTTCAGGATAAAATCGATATGCTGACAAACAAAATTAAATCTCCCGGAGGTGAGAGCCGGAACTTAACCGGTTATTTTCGTTTATAACCGGAAATAATCGTTTATATCCGAATAAATTTAAACGGGAATTTGTATATTAGTAAAATAGAATTTATAATATTCTAAGGATTAGGTTTGTGTGCAGTTTATATGTACAATAAACCGGAAAGGAGATTTTAATTATGAAAGGAAAGGATTTAAAGAGTGATGCCGGGAAATTGCGTCAAAGGGCCGAAAAATTACTGAACAAAAAGGCCTCAAGAACACATCTGAACCTTTCGGAGGAGGAGATGCTTAAACTCATCTATGAACTGGAGGTGCATCAGGTTGAGCTGGAATTACAAAATGAAGAACTGAAACAGGCCCAAAATACTGCAACCCGCTATGCTGAAAGATATATGGAGCTATATGATTTCGCCCCCATAGGTTATCTGACACTCTCGAAAGAGGGGGCAATTATTGAAATAAACCTTTGCGCCTCATTAATGCTCAATAAAGACCGGTCGCAATTAATAAACAGTCAACTGGGATTTTTTATCTCCAATGAAACCAAACCCGTCTTTAACCATTTCCTCTGGAAAATATTTACCGATTATGGCAATGAAACGTGTGAAGCGATCCTTGAATGCAGCAACAAACAGGAGTTGTATGTCCGGCTTACCGGAATTATTGACAGCAACAAGGAGCAATGCCTGTTAACCGTATTGGATATCACCGAACAAAAGCAGGCTGAAGCAGAACTGGAGAAATGGGCTACCCTTTTCAAACCCAAGGTAAACTGAGGGAAAGACACCCCTGCCTTAAAAAATTAAAGCCCAACGAAGTAGTACTACCTGTTGGGCTTTAAAACGGGTGGAAGATGGGAATTGAACCCACGACCCCTGGAACCACAATCCAGTGCTCTAACCCCTGAGCTACATCCACCATTTTGCGGGGGCAAATATAGAGAATGTTTTCCGATTCGCACAATTGATTTTTCGAAAATATTAACTTTGTCTTTTATTACCAATTCAAAGAATAATGGAGTATTTACTCGACAATCCTGAGGCAGAGCAGATTTTTCAGGAGATATTGGCACGGATTAAGCGATTACAAAACAGGGAAGTGGTTAATTCAATGAAGAAACGAGGAATTGAGTACAACGTAAACTACGGCGTTTCAATCCCCATGTTACAGCTGCTGGCATCCGAATACTCAAGAAATCACCTTCTTGCACTTAAATTATGGAATAAGCAATGGCGCGAAACCATGATTATCGCCACAATTCTGGAAGAACCACTGGAAGTTACTGAAAATCAAATTGATTTCTGGGTTCGGAATTTTGCTTCAATTGAAATAGCTGAACAGGCTGCGATGAATTTGTTTTCAAAAACCACCTTCGCCTATCAAAAAGCATTCGAATATTGCCTTGGGAAAAAACTATTTGTAAAGATCGTCGGATTACTCATGATTGGACGATTAGCACTGACCGATAAACATGCCCCCGACGAGAATTTCGACCCTTTTCTTGAATTAATGTCGCCACTTTCAAAGGATTCGCAATTGTCAACAGTTTTTTCAAGGGTTTTCATTCAGGTTGGAATGCGCAATCCCAATCTTCACGGATTGGTGATCCGGCACGCAGAAATTCTGAAAACGATCGATTCGGAGGTTTCACTCGACAATGCGGAATTAATCCTCAATGAGCTGGATTGCGATGAGGTCAGAGCGATAGTGGGCAGCAGGCAACGGGGAATATAATTCAGCGTTTAAATCTTCTTTTCCCCTTTATAATTGAACCCAATTATTAAATTACTATTTTCACCATCCAAATTAAGCCCCGTTTCTTAAATATGCAAGTATCTGAAGTAAAAGACAGTAGCACGATAAAGGCTTTTCATGGCGTTGCCCGCGATATTTACAAAGATGATCAAAATTGGGTAGCCCCGCTAAAAGCGCTTGAGGATGCCACTTTTGACCCCACAAAAAACGCTTTTTTTGAACATGGTGATGGGACCCGCTGGATAGTGATCGATGATTCGGGTAAACCAATTGGAAGAATTGGGGCCTTTATTAACCGGAATAAGGCCTATACATTTCAGCAACCAACCGGCGGATGCGGCTTTTTTGAGTGCATCCAAGACCAGGAGGCAGCCAATATGTTGTTCGATACGGCGAAAACCTGGCTCGCACAAAGGGGGATGGAAGCCATGGACGGCCCGGTTAATTTCGGTGAAAACCTGCTCAACTGGGGCCTTCTTGCTGAAGGTTTTATGCAACAGGGATTCGGGATGCCCTACAATAAACCCTATTACCTGAAATTATTTGAAAATTACGGCTTCAAAATCTACTTTAAACAATACAGCTATCACCTGAATCATAAGGAACCTTTCCCTGAACGGTTTTGGAAAATTGCTGAATGGGTTGCAAAAAAGCCCGATTTCAGGTTCGAGCATGTCAGGTTTGACAATATTGAAAAATATATTCAGGATTTTGTGAAGATTTACGAGCTGGCCTGGGCGCGACACGATAATCATCAGTCGGTTAATCTGGATGATATCCGTGGGATGATGAAAATTGCCAGGCTAATCGCCGATGAAGAATTTATCTGGTTTGCCTATTATAAAGATGAACCGGTACTTCTTTTTGGGATGATCCCTGACTGGAACCAGATCTTAAAAAAATTAAATGGCGAAACCAACCTCTGGAGCCTGATCAGGTTTATATGGTATAAAAAGATCAGAACGATTACCCGGGCAAGGATATTATTAATGGGTGTAGTCCCCAAATTTCAGGGAACCGGTCTGGAGTCGGCCGTGTTCTGGCATCTCGATAAGGTCATGCAGCGGAAGTTATGGTACGAGGAGGTTGAACTTTCGTGGGTAGGCGACTTCAATCCAAAGATGATGGCAATCTATACCTCTGTCGGCAGCGTTCCGGCAAAGACCCATTACACCATGCGCTATCTTTTTGATCCTAATGTCCCTTTTGAAAGGGCACCGATGCTGATGAAACCCAATTTACCGACTGCCAAGGAAGAAAACTGATCCATTCCGCACAGATTATTCTCCCGTTGGGGGTGCCAGATATCGAATTGCCACGGGGATATTTTGCAGAAAAATGGCCGGAAAGGCCTATCCATCGGCTTACTTGCGTTATTTGTCGCGACATAAATGAAAATTTATAAATACTTTTAAAAATACTATTGCAAATTATTGAAGTATGCTTATCTTTGCACCCCATATCGAGGTAAAAGATTTTAGAATAAGCTATTTAATAAATTATAATACACATGAAAAAGGGAATACATCCGGAGAGTTATCGGCTGGTCGCATTTAAGGATATGTCAAATGAACATACTTTTATCACCCGGTCATCAGCTGCATCAAAAGAGGTTATTGAAATTGATGGCGTTGATTATCCGCTTATTAAGGTGGAAATTTCCAACACTTCTCATCCATTCTACACCGGCAAGATGAAACTTGTTGACACTGCAGGACGCGTTGACAAGTTCCTGACCCGTTACTCAAAACATATGGACAAACGCAAAGCGTAAACTCAAAATATTCTGAAAAAAACCCGTATTTGAACAGTACGGGTTTTTTTTGTATTAATTTTGTAAAAAGATTGTCTAAAACACCGGGTTCTCAATTAATGACCGGGGTTTGGCATACGAATTGACAGTATACAGCTTACTTCGGTATGAAGGGGTATTCAGACAAATTGTCATTTCTTTAAATTGAACATGGAAAACAAAAAAAATAAAGGATCAAAAAGCAACTTCTTATTCTCCAAGGAAATAGAAGACCAGGATGATTTTATCCCCATCATGGTTGATGGGGATGATACCGATCTCAATACAATTGAGGTCCCTGCAATACTGCCAATCCTGCCACTACGCAATACGGTCCTTTTCCCGGGAGTTGTGATGCCGATAACGGTAGGGAGGCAAAAATCGTTATTGCTGATCAGGGAGGCATACGCGGGGAATAAACTGATCGGGACAATTGCCCAAAAAGACGGGCAGGTAGAGGATCCGGAAATCGGAGATCTCTTTCAGGTAGGGACAATGGCCGAGATCCTGAAAATCCTGGAAATGCCCGATGGCTCCACTTCAGTGATTATCCAGGGAAAACGGCGTTTCAGAATACATGAAATCAATGAGTCTCTCCCCTATTTTTCGGCTACAGTACTGGTGCTTGATGACATTCTGCCCAAAACCAAAATGAATGAGTTTGCCGCACTGGTAGAATCACTCAAGGACCTGGCGCTTAAAATCGTAAAATCATCGGGGAATATTCCTCCGGAGGCCCAGTTTGCCGTTAAGAACATCGAAAACGACACATTCCTGATTAATTTCATCTGTAACAACACGGAACTCAGCGCGGCAGAAAAGCAGGAATTGCTTGAATTGGATGACCTTCGCGAGCGAAGCACCATATTACTTACTTTTCTGGTACGGGAGGTTCAGATGATCGACCTCAAGAAAGATATTCAGAAAAAGGTAAAGGTCGATATGGATCAGCAACAGCGCGAATATCTTCTTCACCAGCAGATTAAAACAATTCAGGACGAATTGGGCGGCAACCCTTCTGAACAGGAAATCGCAGACCTCAGGAAGAGGAGCCTGGATAAAAAATGGAGCGCCGGTATCCAGACGGTCTTTGAGAAAGAGCTTTCAAAGCTTACCCGGATGAATCCCGCCGCGGGAGAGTACTCCGTGCAATCAGGCTACATTGATACCTTCCTCGACCTTCCATGGAATGTCTATTCCGAAGATAATTTCGACCTCCGGAATGCTGAACGGATTCTCGATGAAGACCATTACGGCCTCGAAAAGGTGAAGGACCGCATCCTTGAACACCTTGCTGTTTTGAAATTAAAGGGGGATATGAAATCACCCATTCTCTGTCTTTACGGACCTCCCGGAGTTGGAAAAACCTCGCTGGGAAAATCGGTTGCCAGAGCGCTTGGGCGTAAATTTGTCAGAATGAGCCTTGGAGGCCTTCATGATGAATCGGAAATCCGCGGACACCGAAAAACCTATATTGGCGCAATGCCTGGCCGGATAATTCTAAACCTGAAAAAGGCAGGAACCTCAAATCCGGTTTTCATCCTGGATGAGATTGACAAGGTTTCAAGCGACTTTCATGGAGATCCGGCATCCGCTCTGCTCGAAGTTCTTGATCCCGAGCAAAACAGCGAATTCCATGACAACTACATCGACCAGGATTTCGATCTTTCGCGGGTCATGTTTATTGCCACCGCCAATACCTTGAACACCATCCATCCGGCCCTGCGTGACAGGCTGGAATTAATTGATGTCAGCGGCTATTTAATCGAGGAAAAGATTGAGATAGCGCAACGCCATCTCATTGCGCGTCAGCTGTTAAATCATGGCCTGACAAAGAATGATGTCAAATTCACCAAAGAGGCGCTCACCCGTTTAATTGAGGATTACACCCGCGAATCGGGCGTCCGCGAAATGGACAAGCAAATTGCCAAAGTTACCAGGCGAATTGCCCGTAAAATTGCCTTCCAGGAGGAGTACAATAAAAAAATCGGAATACCCGAAATTCGGGAATATCTTGGGGCCCCCAGGTTCAGTAAAGAGAGCTATGAAGGGAACGAATACGCAGGGGTAGTGACCGGACTGGCCTGGACTTCTGTTGGCGGAGAGATTCTGTATGTCGAGACCAGCCTGAGTCAGGGAAAGAATAAATTCACCATCACCGGGAATCTCGGAGAGGTGATGAAAGAGTCTGCAGCCATTGCTTTTGAATATTTAAAATCTCACAGTTCTCAGCTCGGATTAAAACCCGAAGTCTTTGAAAAATGGGATGTCCACATGCATATTCCTGAAGGGGCAATACCCAAAGACGGACCGTCGGCAGGGATTACCATGGCTACTGCTCTGGCCTCAGCCTTCACCCAGCGCAAGGTAAAAAAAGGGCTGGCCATGACCGGGGAGATCACCCTGAGAGGGAGGGTAATGCCCGTGGGTGGAATCAAGGAGAAAATCCTTGCTGCAAAACGTGCAGGGATTAAAGAGATAATCCTTTCGAAAGAAAATAAAAAAGATATTGACGAGATCAAGGAAATATATCTGAAAGGGCTTAAATTCCATTATGTTGTCAATGTGGATGAAGTTTTTGAGATCGCCTTAATGCAGGAACTTGTCAAAAATCCCCTGGCAATCGCTTAAAATCGCTTCCGGAAAAGAAAACAAAAAGCCGTTACCCACATTGTAACGGCTTTTTATTTTTCAGGAGTCTCCCTAAACTTTTAAATAAACGCACTTTAACCGGCGTTAAAATCAATCTGTTTTCTCCAGCAGCACGACAGCCTGAGCCGAAATTCCCTCTTCCCGCCCCTCGAAGCCCAGCTTTTCGGTTGTTGTCGCTTTAATGTTAACCGCATCAGCATCTACCTTTAACACACCGGCAATAGCGGCTTCCATACCGGGAATATACTCCTTGAGCCGGGGTCGTTGTGCCGAAACGGTGGCATCGAGATTCACCAGCCTGAACCCCTTCTGCGAAACCATCCGGTAGGTTTCGGCAAGCAATACTTTGCTGTCAATACTTTTGAAATCGGCCGAAGTATCCGGGAAATGGTAACCAATATCTCTGAGTTTTGCCGCTCCCAGCAAAGCGTCACAAATTGCATGAAGCAATACATCCCCGTCTGAATGGGCAACCAGCCCCTTATCATGCGGGATCAGCACCCCCCCGATCCAAAGTGTTTCTCCTTCTGCCAGCTGATGAACATCATAACCCAATCCAATACGATAACTCATGTCGATTCTAAGATTTACAATTTAACTCATTAATGATCTCTCATTTTGCAACCTGTGGTTTCAGTCCGCCGGATTGCACCATATCCATGATTTTCAATATCAGCAAAGTAAATAAGTTTCCTCTTTTTCAGCAAATTAATCATTCCGTTTTCGATATTTTCCGATATATTTGTACCACTTTCCTTCCTCAACGGGGAATCGGGTAAAACCGGACGATTAACCGGTAAAATATTTGATTTTTACTTATATTTGTACTTTAAAATAAAGTGAATTTAAACGATATCGAAATATGAAGCTCAATGTTTTTGTTTATCTTGTTTTATGTTTGCTGATTGCATCTTCCTGTAGTTTAGTCAAAGGTAAGAAAAAAAATACGTCATCAACAACAGGATGGGCGTACAATAATCCCAAAAACGGCGGATTTGAATATCGTTCCGGATACTCTCAGACAGCAGGTCCCGGCCTTGTTTATATCCAGGGGGGAACTTTTACCATGGGACGTGTTGAGCAGGATGTCATGTTTGAAAACAATAATACTCCGCGCCGTGTGACTGTTGCTTCATTTTATATGGATCAGACGGAAGTTCGTAATGTTGACTGGCGTGAATACCTTTACTGGCTGCAGCGCGTTTACCCGAATGACCGTGATATTTACAAATCGGCTCTTCCCGACACCCTGGTTTGGCGCAATGAACTCTCTTACAATGAGCCTTATCTTGAAAATTATCTTCGCCATGCGGCCTATTCGGAATATCCCGTGGTCGGAGTGAGCTGGATTCAGGTGGATCGGTACTGCAACTGGAGAACCGACCGGGCCAATGAAAAGATACTGATTGACAATCAAAAACTGCAGCTCGACATTACTCAGACAGGAGACAAGGTTTTTACAACCGATGGATATCTCAACGCCGTTTATGATGGGGTTGATGGGAAAAGACCCCTTAAAAACCTCAGCAAAGACGGAGGTACCCGCAGGGTAAATATGTCTGACGGTTATATCAAACCACGTTACAGACTTCCCACTGAAGCTGAATGGGAATATGCCGCACTGGGCCTTTCTGGCAATACGGAAGAAGAGGTAGTTCTTGAACGTCGTATCTATCCCTGGAATGGAAATCAGATCCGGAATTCAAACAAAAAACACCAGGGTGAAATGTTGGCCAATAATATAAGGGGTCGCGGTGACTACATGGGTGTCGCAGGTTACCTCAACGACGGCTATGAGATTACAGCCCCGGTACATTCATTTCAGCCAAACGATTACGGACTATATTGCATGGCAGGCAATGTGAATGAGTGGGTACAGGATGTCTATCGTCCAAATTCATTCTCGGTAGTAAACGAATTCCAACCGCTCCGGGGAAATGTGTACACCAATTACCGTCGCGGATCAGACGGAAAAATGATTAAAAACAAATATGGTGAACTGGTAAAGGATACGGTTGCAAATTATACAAATTTCAAGGATGGCGATAGTCAATCCGTAATCTCAGAATCTGACGACTGGAAAGGGGTCAATGATCTTACGGCTACGGGTCAGATGTATGCCGGCGGAGCCGCAAACTCATTATCCAGGATCTCAGACCATACCAGGGTTTACAAAGGGGGAAGCTGGAAAGACCGCACCTATTGGCTTAGTCCTGGCGCACGCAGATTTATGGATGAACGAAAATCAACCAACGATATTGGTTTCCGGTGTGCAATGACCCATCTTGGAGATTCGAATATCAAATCCAAATAGGAGTTAATGCCGGAATACTAAAAAACCTCATCTAAAAATGGGGTTTTTTAATGCATACCATTGCCATGTCAACAGAAGAACTGTATCAGCTTTTTACAAAATACCCGGTTATAGCTACCGATAGCCGCAATGTTGAACCGAACGCCCTTTTTTTCGCATTAAAAGGGGAAAATTTCAACGGGAATAATTATGCCACCAAAGCGCTGGAACAAGGTGCAGCCTACGCTATAATTGACGAGGCAGCCGATCAGTTAGGTGAACGCTGTATACTTGTTGATAATGTTCTGAAAACCCTGCAGGAGTTGTCCCGCATCCACCGGCTCAGGCTCGGCATTCCGGTTATTGCTATCACGGGAACCAACGGAAAAACAACCACAAAAGAGCTGATTACGGCTGTTTTGTCTAAAAAATTCCAGGTTACCGCCACAAAAGGGAACCTTAACAATCATATCGGCGTTCCCCTTACCTTATTATCGATGACTCAGGAGACCCGGATCGGCATCGTTGAGATGGGGGCGAATCACCCGGGGGAGATAGCTGCCTTATGTGAAATCGCATTGCCCGACTTCGGATTGATCACCAACGTGGGGAAAGCACACCTTGAAGGTTTCGGTTCATTCGAGGGGGTTAGAAGCACCAAAGCTGAACTTTACCGGTTTATTGAGCACAACGGGGGAAAGATCTTCCGCAATACCACCAATCACTGGCTGACAGAGATGGCCCGCGAGCTTGAAACCATCGGCTACAAAACCACTCCCGAAGGGGAGGGAATCGAAGGGGAGATTGTTCAGCACTCGCCAACATTGGTTTTCAGGGCAAAATTCCCCAAAGGGTGGTTATACCTAAAAACAAATCTTGCAGGTGGTTACAATCTTGAAAATGCGCTGGCAGCGGTTTGCATCGGGAATTATTTTGGCGTTGATCCGCTGGAAATAGCTGAATCACTTGAAGATTACAAACCAACCAATAACCGCTCACAGTTTATAAAAACAGCATTCAATACCCTCCTCATGGATGCTTACAATGCCAATCCATCGAGCATGGATGCTGCGCTTGAGAATTTTAAACCATTCGATGCCCCGGCGAAAGGGGTTATTTTAGGAGATATGTTCGAACTGGGTGAGGCCTCCCATGAGGAACATCAGAAAATTGCTGATAAAATTGCCACAATGGGACTTCCCATGGTAATGCTTGTCGGAAAGGAATTCTCGCGATGCCAGGTTTCTCCCGATTTTAAGGTATTCAGAGACAACGAATCGCTCATGCAATTTTTGGGAAATTCCCACCTCCGGGGCTACCTGTTTCTTATTAAAGGATCAAGGGGGATGAAGCTCGAACATGTGATCGGAAAGCTGTAAAGCGGCGCTTAAGAGGGAAGGTGAGATGGTGAGAAAATGAGGGAATGAGGGACGGAGAGAGGGAGAAATGAGAGAGGGAGAAAATGAGAGAATGAGGGACGGAGAGAGGGAGAAATGAGAGAGGGAGAAATGAGAGAGGGAGAGAAGGGGGGATTATTCAAAGTTTATTTTGAAATTTTCAGGCATTATTTTTCTTAAATCGGCTGGGAGTTCACCAATGTTCCGGACAAATTTTATTTTACATTCTGTCAATTTTGGCCATAAGTCCATCAGGATTTGTAGTGGTGCCGTTCCCCGTCGTTACCTGTAATCATCCGGGGCAGGTAATTACAAATGAGGGAAGGATCCTGTGCCGCCAGCTAACCGCGAATATTTTATCACCTGTTTTTAGTATCAGACATCTATGCATGACCGCAACGTGACAATGCAGATATTCAAATGGCATTGCGCAAGTGTAAATTGACAATGCAGCGGTGTCAGCGATCATTGTATGGCTGTAACCTGACAGCGTTACAGCGTCAGCGGGCATTGCAACATTGCCGGCGTTTATTGTGACCTTGTCAGCGGGCATTGCAATATTGTCAGCCGTCATTGTGTCGTTGACAGCGGGCAATGTAAGATTGTCAGCGGGCAATGTAAGATTGAATTTTGTGGAAAATACTGACCTTCCGTAAAATAGCTTGACAGGATTGATCCTAACTTGTAGAATAGAAAACAGACATAGAATTAATTCCTGATTTGTTTTTTAATGTTTAAATATTTCCTCCTTTTTTCTTCATCTTGAAGTTTCTTCCTTGTTTTTTCATCAGGTTTATTGTTGTTCCTGATCCTGTTTCAGTATTAATTCTTATTCCTGATTCTGGTCAGATTTCTGTTTTTTATTCCTCATTTCTCATACACAATTGTCTTTAAATGCTGGATTCTCACTCCATGATTTTGATATGCCCTGAAAAATCTGACAGGCTGTCTGCTGCAAGGATTTTGTGGAAAATACGATCCGCCAGTTGGCGGATGGACAAACTCCCCATTACGCTGATGCAGGGTAAAATCAGGTTTCAGGGAAATCCGGGCCTCATGTATATAACGCCGGATCAATTGTTGGTCTTAAAGGCAGAGTCACATTATTCCAGAATTTTCACCGAAAACGGACAGGAGATCCTGGTAAGTCAAAGTCTATCAGAAATTGAACTGGTCAACCTGTTACCCTTTCCCAAATTATTCATCAGCCCCGTCAGGAGCACGATACTCAGTCTCAGGAAAATAGTGAGCATTCAGATCAGGAAAAATGAATGGATCATAAGCAGGGGAAATGAAACCTTAAATGTGAAGATCCCGGAAAACGGACTGAAAATAGTCTTCAAAGCTATAGACAAACTGCCAAATGGATAATTGCAGGGAAGAATTATTTTGAAATACTTAACTTTGCAACCAGTGGTAATGACTAAAATAATTTTGTGCAGAATTTAAAAGAATATATAACCCACCCCGTCTTTAAAAAGATTGGCGAAATATCAGATCAGGAAGGCCTTGAAACTTATGTTGTGGGCGGTTTTGTCCGTGACGTCCTTTTGAACCGGAAACGGGAAGTATTTGATGTAGATATCGTGACCGTTGGCAGTGGTATAAACCTGGCAACCAAGGTTGCAGCTTCCCTGCGCCCGGGTCTGAAAGTAAGTGTTTTTCATAACTTTGGCACTGCCATGTTCCGGTTCAACGATATCGATTTTGAGTTTGTGGGTGCACGCCGGGAATCCTACCGGCTGGAAAGCCGTAAGCCAATCGTCGAGGACGGCACTTTGGAAGACGATCAGAAACGTCGTGACTTTACAATCAATGCTCTGGCAATATGCCTGAATGTCAATAAATTTGGAGAACTGCTCGATCCGTTTAACGGAATTGAAGACCTCGAAAACAAGATATTAAAGACTCCGCTTGCCCCCGAAATAACCTTCTCGGACGATCCATTGCGCATGATGCGAGCCATCCGGTTTGCCACCCAACTTGATTTTACCATTGAAGAAAATACGTTGGCGGCCATTGAAAGTCAGCGAACACGGATTGAGATTATTTCGAAGGAACGGATCTCGGAAGAGATCAATAAAATCATGCTCTCCCCAAAACCTTCAATTGGATTTAAACTCCTTGAAAAGACCGGATTGCTGGCAATCATACTCCCCGAAGTCCAAAAGCTCAAAGGGCGGGAAACCAGGAACGGGATCGGACATAAGGACAATTTCTACCACACCCTGGAGGTTCTCGACCGGATTTGCAAAAATACGGATAACCTGTGGCTCCGCTGGTCGGCCTTGCTTCATGATATCGCAAAGCCGGTGACCAAGCGGTTCGATGCGAAGTTAGGGTGGACCTTCCATGCCCATAACTTTGTGGGCGAAAAAATGGTGCCGCGTATGTTTGACCGGTTAAAGCTGCCCTTGAACGAGAAATGCAAATATGTGCAAAAGATGGTTTCACTCCATATGCGGCCGATTGTCTTGTCGGAAGAGGAGGTAACCGATTCAGCTGTCCGCCGGCTGCTGTGCGACGCCGGAGATGATATCGATGACCTGATGACCTTATGCGAGGCTGATATCACCTCCAAAAATCCGGAAAAAGTGATTAAGTACCTGGCTAACTTTCAACTGGTACGTGAAAAACTAAAAGACATTGAAGCGCGCGACGCCCTCCGGAATTTTCAGCCTCCCGTCACCGGTGAGCTGATCATGGAGACTTTTGCGATCCCTCCCGGACGTGAAATCGGGATCATCAAATCTGCGATCAAAGAGGCTATTCTCGAGGGTGAAATCCACAACGATTTTGATGAGGCTTATCAATTTATGTTATCAAAGGGGAAAGAACTTGGACTGACCATCAAAGCCGTATGATGATTCCGTGCAGCGGATATTGCCTGCAAGCCCACGCAATGTTCTTTCCAATTGGCCTGCTCTTACTCTTCAACTGAAAACTTCAACTCGAAAACAGGTCTGCTCCCGACATTTTCAGGAACCTCCTTGTTGGGAGTGACCATCCTGATGCGGGTTGTGCTGTCGATGCCATGAAGTGCTGCATCAATCTTATGAATCCGTTTCTGAACATAGCTGCTCTGAATGGAATCCAGTTTATGATTTCCAATCAGCTGCAGGCTACCGGCAACCGGGTTGATGGTATCGGACTTCAGTTTCTGAGCCACAAAAGCGGCAAACTGGGCCTTCTCTCGGGTGTAATCGGCTCCGGTTGATGCCTTGAAAAGCTTCCCTGCTTCAATCAGTGCAATCTCTCTCTTTTCTGATTCGGCATCGTTATAGTAAGTAAGCTCCATTTTCATATCCGGCTTTTTCTTTTCCAGCTCTGTAAACAGCTTTATTCTTTTTAGATGCAGATCGGTAATCGTTGTATCGGCATAGTTAAACTCCAATCCCTTCACCTCTGCAGGATCGACTCCCATGAGTCTTGAAAGCGCCATAAATGGTGAAGCTACAACTTTTATCACCACATTCTTGACCACCTGCCACACCAGATGCCCGATATTTGTTTTGGGATCGTTTAAATCGCCGGTTAGCGGAAGATCCAGGATGATATCTCCGTTAACGTCCTTTAACAGGTAAACTGCCAGTTTCAAAGGGAGATTCATCAATCCGCCGCTCTTTTTCCCCAGTTTTGCATTCCGGATAATCAGCTTATTCTCACTGGTAATCTGCCTGGCTTTTATAACGGTCTTTCCCTGGTAATACATATTTCCAAGGAGGATCGGGAAGCCCACGTAGTATTTTGAATAAAGGTTGAGATCGCTTAGCTGGAAATTGGTCAGCACATAATCTACTTTCAATTCGAAAGGATTGGACGGGTCGATCCCCATCTCAACCTTAAGCTTCCCGCGTTTGTTGAGCCGGGCCGCAGAATAGGCGGTTACCCATTTACTGGATGAAGAGAATGAATCGACGGCAAATGAGATTTGATCAAGGTTATAATTGAATGGTTCTCCATGGGATGATTCCCTGAAATCGACCAGACCATTTTCAATTTTCAGGTGATTGATCGCATAGAAATAGTGAAACGGCTCGCTTGAAGGGGGCCCCGGCACCATCAGATTTAAAAAATTATTGGTAGAATCTTTCATCTCAAAAAAGAGATAGGGTTCTGTCAGGGTGATGGTGTCGAAGTTAAAGGCAAACTTCATGGGCAATGAATTCTTCATCACAACATGCCCCTGCTTTGCTCCCAAAACTTTCCTGTCAGACAGGTCTTTGGCGGCGAAATTTGACAAATTTCCATCTCCGCTAAATTGAATAGAATCTATTTTGCTGATATTTCCGTTCAAATGAAATGATCCGTCCACGATCCCTTCCAAACTCTTCAATCTGAAATAATCCCGTGTATAAGGCAGAAACGGAGCGATATCCAGTTGATTTACCGTAAGATCGGCATCATAAACCCCTTTCTTCAGATTATAATCTGCCCTGGCCTGAAAAAAGCCACCATTCTCAAAATAGAATTTCAGTCCCACTTTGCTGATCTCCTCTTCATTGTAGCTAATGTAGGGAACCGCAAATTTAAGATCCTTCATAATATTTGTGTAATTCGCCCCCTTGTCGGTAAATGAGAGTTTTCCCCTTTCAAGCGAAATGTTCCTCAGTACATATTTATAGGGAGCTGAAGATTTTTTAGCCGGTTCTCCTTTGGGCCTTGATTTAACGAAGGCAATGATATCGTCAAAATTAAAGATGGTATCGCGCCGCACAATATTCACTTCGGGTTTAACCAGGCGGATTTGATCAATGTCCAGCTCCGAGGAGAGCAGATGGACCGGATTGATCTTTATTAACAGGGTATCAAAGGCAATAAAGCTTTGTCGGTCATCGGGTTCGAACATTTTAAAGTCGATTACCCTTAACGTCTGCGTAAAATAGTTGATCCGAATCTGGTCAACTGCAAGTTTCCTCCCCGTGTATTCTTTCCCGTGTTCATTGATGTATTTTTTTGCCACATGCGGGAAAGCGATTAAAGCAATAATAATCAGCATAATAATAGCAGGAAGAACATACAGGAGAAATATTTTAATCGCTTTTCGCATTTTACAGATCGTTTTAATGGAATTAAAGAGAACACACCACAAAAATATGATGATAATCGAAAGATACAAGAAAGAAAAGAAGCGAATTAAAGTTTTATAAATTCCACCCTGCGGTTAAGGGCCTTGTTCACCGGTGAATCATTTGGCGCTACGGGCTGACTCTTCCCCATTCCGTCCGATTCAAGGCGGGATGGATCAATTCCAAAACTTTTCACCAGCTCGTCTTTCACTGAAGCGCCCCGCCGTTTGGAAAGGTCCAGATTGGCAGCATCAGCCCCGTCGCTATCGGTATGTCCGACTATTTTGACCCGTACTCCGGGATTCTCAGTCAGAACTTTGGCAATTTCTTTTAGCGTTCCGAATGATTCAGGCTTTACAACATCCTTATTTACATCAAAGCAGATCCCGTAGGTTACGAGCTTTCCCTCGGTTAACAATTTATTGCGCATGTCTGGTGCGCCCACTGCAATCCGAATATTAGTGACCATCGCGGCGCCATCTTCGAACCTAATTCTGTCGGGTTTCACACACCCGGTTGGAAAAGCTTTCGGAGTATCGAAAAGCTTGTTCTCATTCTGGTACAGGCGAACTCTTGTTTTCTGGACCCAGATTGCAATATGATATTTCTGATTTATTTTTTCTTTAAACTCCTCCCCTTCTTTAGTACCTCCTGTTTTGAGTTGTTCACATTCGGTACCATACAGCCAGGTACCATAACCTGGTCTTCCGTAATATGGAAACTCTAACCAGTAGCCTCCCTGCCCTGGAGATGAGCCATAATCAAAGGCTTTCACATTTTTAGCCTGCATCAGCCGCATAGTCCACCCCGCCATTCCTTTATTACTTTCGGGACCACTTGTCGGAATTACATCAAATTCGATGGTGTAATTTTCCGGTAATCTCAATAGAGAATCTGTCCATATCGCTTCGCGGCACGCAAATTTCATCCATTGCCCCGGAAATAGATTTGTTGTAACCACCTCTGCTGAACCATTGGTATTCCATAATGCGGGAAAATCTCCGATTGCATCCTGGCTGAAATCTTCGTAAAAAATAACTTTCTCACCGGGTATAAAATCAAACCTGGAATAGGTGGCCAGAGATGGGGTGGCTGGTGGAGGTGTTGCCCCCTGAACTGTTTTTTGATTTTGAACTTTGGAACTATCCTTAGCACTCTTCAGAGGTACGGGAGCAGTCGGCTTTTTCTTCTTAAAGATCCCTTTTACTCCGTTTTCAACTGAATTCAAACCCTTGTTAATCGTCTGACCAACGTCGTTGTTTGCTTTATTGGTTTTCTGCTCCTGTGCCTTTTTACCTGCGTCAACCTGGGCATGCAGATTACTAAATCCCAGACAAAAAAATAACATCCATAGAAATCGTGCTGTTTTCATACCTGTTAAAATTAGTTTGTATAAATATAACGAAAAACAAACTAATTTTAACGGATCTCCCTATCCAATAAAAATCCTTGACCGGTTCAGCCAACACGCAAACTGACATTTTTTATTTAATTCCTCCCCGGCGAAGGCCCCTCCTCTTTTTTACGGGTTTCTCCTCAACTCCGGTTCTGATCCAGCATTCCCGGTATTCGTGTATAAAATCGGTTAAATTCCGGGGGTCGTGCCCGGTAATTGACCGAAAGACTTCGTTGGCATAGTTCATTTTCCCATTTCGGGCGGCAGAATAGAGCAGCGAAAGGGTAACAACATACAGCAATTGCCGCTTATCCTGTAATTTTTGGCGGACAAACCGTATGGTTGACGGGCGTGCGTATTTGATTTCCCGACCCAGTTCTTCGGAAAACAGTTTAGCGATCTGATAGAAATCCAGCGGCTGAGGACCGGTAAGATCGTAGGCCTGGTTATCATGAACAGGATTAAACAGAACGGCTACAATCGCTTCGGCAACATCGCGGACATCAATGTAATTTACCAACCCCTGCCCTGCCGGGATATTGATTTTATCATGCATCAGAATATCCTGACGATGCAATGTCGACAAATTCTGCATGTAAAGCGAAGGGCGCAAAATTGTCGATGGGATACTCAGTTTTTTAAAATGATTTTCTGTCCGGTGGTTGGCAAAAATGCGGTTTCGTTCCGCTCCGGCGATTGAGATAAAAACGATGTGTTTTACACCCAGCTTCTCTGCCTTGGCCAAAAAAGGGAAGATATGCTTTGATACGTCTGAAACCTGATTGGGGCGAATCAGCACAATGCGGGTAACCCCTTCAAGCGCTTTATCATAAGTTGAAGGTTCGTCAAACTCAAAATGGCAAAAATTGCAGTTGCATATCCCCTCAATTTTTCTTGCCCGTTCAATATCCCGGACTGCAGCCACAACCTCAACGTTTGGGTAATTAAGGGTTTCCAGCAATTTCAATGTACTCAACCCCACATTGCCAGTGGCTCCGGTAATTAAAATCTTCTCCATAAACAAATTAAAGTTCAGTCTGACAAAATTAAACCTTTTCAGCCAAACTTAACCTCCTAATTCAAGGAAGAATTAATAAATTGCACCCTATTCCTACTTCAATTACCCGATATACAAATCTCATACAGCCATAGGAATCCTATAATATTGAATAACATTAATTTAAATGAATAATACCGCCGAATCACAGCCTTAATCAATAACGGACCAGACTGGTATGATATTTGATTCAATGCCAGTTTGCAAAGGATTTGAATTTTCAACAATCATTCTTGATTTACTAAAAACATTCCGATATGAAAATTTTACTCATTTTCACGGTTGCCCTATTGGGTGCGATAAATCTGAGCGGACAAATAAATCCGATGGATCACCTTTTTAAGGATAAGCCCCGTGATTTGACGCTTTACCTCAACCCAACCTTTGAATATAGCGAGATCGCACTTAGCCGGGCCATGATCGGCGGATTGGGTGGAGGAGTGATCATCAATAAAAAGCTCTCTCTTGGGGTAGTTTACAGCCTTCCGCTGGAGAACATTCAATTGCCGCCGGCAATCGGAACGGGCAAATTTAAAATGAAATCGGGAGGTCTCCATTTGGAATATACGTTGTGGCCAATGCAAAAAGTTCACCTGGCCTTTCCACTCGCTTTGGGCATGGGGCAGCTGAAAATGACAGGAAACCAGGGGGGTAAAGTTTCCGGAAACCCCAACTTTATTTTTGCCGAACCGGGAATGATGATTGAAGCCAACATCAAGTGGTATGCAAAACTGGGTATCGGCACAAGCTACCGCTACACATCGAATGTCTCCTATGGATCGCTTACCCCGGGTGACCTAAGCGGTTTTGCCGCCGTTGTATCGCTTAAATTTGGAAAGTTTCGCTATTCACACCATCACCAGGAATAGTACCGACCTGTTAGTCTTCTTCGCGTGACGGTGCAAAGATCTCTTCAATCAGCATCTTGTATTTAGCGGCGATCACCTTACGTTTAAGCTTCAGCGTCTGCGATAATTCACCGGTTTGCGGACTCCATGAATCAGCAATAAGCCTGAATCGTTTGATCTCTTCGTGTTGGCCAAGAGTTTTATTTATCTCCTTGACTTCGCTAAGAAATTTTCCCTGAACAGTGGAATTAGTGATCAAATCGGCATTATCCTTGAACAAAATCTGGTGTTCTGAGCACCATTCATGCAGATATTCAAAATTGGGGGATATCAGGGCGCTGGCGAATTTCTCATGATCCCCAATAACCATCACCTGATCAATAAACATCGACTCTTTGAGTTTATTCTCAATCATCTGCGGAGCAATGTACTTCCCTCCGGTGAGTTTAAATATTTCTTTTTTCCGGTCGGTAATCTTCAGGTATTTCCCCTCATCGAGGATTCCGATATCGCCAGTGTGAAACCATCCATCGCGGTCAATTACCTCGGCAGTCAGTTCCGGCTGGCGATAATACCCCATCATCAGATTGGGTCCTTTAGTGAGAATTTCTCCATCATTTGCAATCATTACCTGAACCCCTGGCAAAACCGGGCCATTGGTTCCCACTTTTAATTCGCGGGTTCTTAAATTTCCCACTGCCACAACCGGCGAAGTTTCGGTTAGTCCATAACCTTCAAGAACATAGATCCTGGCCGCACTAAATACCCTGGCAATACGAGGCTGTAATGCAGCTCCTCCGGATACAACAATCTGCAGGTTACCTCCCAGCCCGGCACGCCATTTCGAATAGATCAGCCGATCGGCAATTGCAAGTTTCAACCGGTACCAGGGAGACATTTTCATATTATGCTCATAAATTCGCCCTAAATCGACCGCCCAGAAAAAGAGCCGCTTCCTGATCCCTTTCAGCTGTTTTCCCTTGGTGAGAATGCTGTTATAGACCCGTTCGAGTAAACGGGGTACTCCGCAAAAAATATGGGGCTGAACCTCCTTAATGGCCGGCATAATTTGCGCCAGAGACTCCACATAATACATGCCAATCCCTTTATAGAGAAAATTATAGTTGACAATCCGCTCAAAGATATGACAAAGGGGGAGAAACGAAATTGCCCGGTGGTCGGGACCAAGATCGAAGTTATTGGCATGGGCAGTAAAATTGGAAACCAAATTGCGGTGCGAAAGCATAACCCCCTTCGGAATTCCTGTAGTTCCCGAGGTATAAATCATGGTAACCATCTCCTCTTCCGAAATCGACATCCTGATCCGGGAAAGTGTCAGGGAAAGCTCCTTTTCGTGTTCCTCCCCCAGCTTACAAAGAGATTCAAGACTGGTCGCTCCTGTTACCTCATTAAATGTAAAAACCCGCTCCAGGGTGGAAATTGGTCCAACCATCGGACTCAATTTCTTATACAGCTTGTCGTCCGAGACAAAGATAAAGCGGGTTTCGGCATGGCCGAAAATATAGCGGTACTCCTCTTCGCTAATGGTGGGATAAACCGGCACATGTACTGCGCCAGACATAGCCAGCGCCATATCGACAAAACTCCATTCAGGCCGGTTTCCGGAGACTGTAGCCACACGGTCCCCTTTTTTCATCCCCATAGCCATAAGACCCAAAGCGAGCAGCTCCGATTTCCGGGCAAATTGTTCGGTGCTGAACGGAATCCATACGTTCCCGTATTTTCCGCACACTGCATCCGGACGGGGATAGTTTTTAAGACAATGTTCGAGAATATCGAAGGTGCGTTTTACAGGCATAGTCTTACATTTTTTAGTAAAAGTAAAAAAAGTAAGAAAACCACCAACTAAATAGCTCTATTTTGTTGCCGGGGCGAAAAAACCCCTCAAGGGTTTGGAATCCTTGAGGGGTTATATATCCGATTAAACAGGTTTATTCTCTTTCTTCTTTGCCACAAATGCGATAATTCCAATAACAGCATAAACCACAACTATTGAAACGGGGAATTGCAACCCTTCACCGCTACCGTAAGAATGTAATCCCGAGAGGTAGTAGTTTACACCCAGATAGGTCATCAGCACCGATAATAGGCCAATGACAGATGCCAGGTTAAAGGCAAACCACCCCTTAAAGCCGGGAATCAGCCTCATATGTGAAATAAAACCGTAGTAGAGCACGCTGATCAGCGCCCAGGTCTCTTTGGCGTCCCAGCCCCAGTAACGTCCCCAGGATTCATTGGCCCATATTCCACCCAGAAAAGTGCCGATGGTGAGCATATATAATCCCAAAATCATGGAGGCTTCGTTAATTGCCGTTAGCTGGTTGATTGACGATTTAATGCGTTCTGAATTGGTCTTGTTTTGAAAGGCAGCCATCAGCAGATTCACAAATCCGATAATCGCACTTACCCCCAGGAAGCCATAGCTTGCGGTGATTACTGCTACGTGGATTGCCAGCCAGTATGACCTGAGAACCGGAACAAGGTTTGTTATTTCGGGGTTTAACCAGCTCATCTGAGCCACAAAAAGGGTCAGTCCCGAAAGGATAGCGGCAACCGAGAGCACCATGGGATTGCTGCGGGCCAGAATCAAACCTGCCAGCATCACAGCCCAGGCAATGTAAATCATCGACTCATACCCATCACTCCACGGTAAATGTCCGGAGACGTATCCCCGGATAATTAACCCGGCAACCTGCGCGACAAAGCCCAGGGCCAACCCGATGATAATATAATTCACCCCCTTTTGATTGAGTTTTTTACCTGTAAAAACGGAATAAAAGAAGAGACCAAACAGGATCAGACCAAGCAGGACATACCATCCGGAGAGGTTTTTAAAGATATTAATATGATTGTAGATTATTTCGAGCTGCTGCTTGGTCTCTCCGGGGATAAGAGCCGATCCATAGCGCTTTTGATATCCGGTAATCATAGCCACCGATTTCCTGGCCATATCGGGATTCCCGCTGCGAAGAGAGCCTATAAATCCAGGGAAAACACTGGCAACAAGCGAGGAGTCCATTCCAAAGGAGGCCGGAAGTCGCGTAACAGGAGCATACCAGTTCAGGTCTCTGGGATCGGGCGAGGGGAAGAATTTATACATATCCCCGTGATAAACCTGATAAACCACATTAAGCCGGTCGTCGATTTTGATGACATCATTATCAAAGAGTTTCCGGTCTCCGGGTTTCTTTCCGAAAGCCGATTGTACCTCAGTGGCCAATTTATAGTTTCCCTGCTGATCGAAAAAATCATTGAATGAGGCTTTTCCCTTGGGAACCCCCAGTTTGGATCCGATCTGTTCGTTATTGATGGCAATCATCGGAACACCCTGCCACTCCTGAGGGTAGGTCAACATACCAAGAACAACTTGTTCCGGCGATTGACCGTCGATCTCTTCGGAACGTGAAACCTTCATTACCATTTCATAGGCAAGGGTACTGAAGGGTTTGATCCTCCCATCATGCCCCTGGACCCAGACTTTGGCAAACTCTTTGGAAATCGAGGAGGAAACAGGCTGAGCCGTTGCACCATCTGCTTTTAATCCACTGCATAAAACAAGGAACAACAGAAGGGCAGTTGCGGCCGAAGCACGTTTCATCAATCCATAGAAATGACTGTTACGGTTAAATATAGAGAGCAGGATTCCAAGGAACAGCAGAAAATACCCAATATAGGTGATCAATGTTCCCGCAAGATCATGATTGACCGAAAGGACAGTACCCTTTTCATCCATATCATAGGAGGACTGATAAAAGCGGTATCCCCTGTGATTCAGGATATTATTCATAAATATTTTATAATCCATGGTAATCCCCTTCTCCTGATCCGTCAGAGTTACCAGACTTTCATACGATGAAGGGCTGTTTGAACCCGGATATCTTATGAGGTTAAATTTGTTCAGTTTGAGCGAGAATGGGAGTACTTTTTCATCGGGGCCCACCCACATCTGGAAATTCACCCCGTCGAAGCTTCCCGAATACTTCGATGATTCGTTCTGAGCAGTGGTCCAAAGGGTTACCAATTGCTGTTTCTGATTATCCGCCAATTGCACAACTATGGCATTTTCACCGGTTTGTGTTCCGTTTCCTGCAACTGCATCTGCGCGGGCGGCTGGAAGGAATTTTTTCACCACAAGGGAGGTTCCGGCAACCTGGTAAATCATTTTATCCTTGCAGGTCAGTTCGGTTCCGGGGAGGCAAGGGGGAGCCACCTGAGACTGCATATTGGTTGACCGTATGGTGTCATTGGAAACAAGTTTCAGGCTGTCTCCCCTGAGTATAAAACGGACATTCGCCGGGGTATTAAATCCGATGGTGATCCCGTTGGCATTAATCACCTGCCCGATATGGAGCAATTCGCTCTTCATTCCGCGCTGCTGGGCATAAACCAGGTCAATCATTGGCTCACCCTGAGGATCTGCCTGAATGCTACGCTGGGCATCAACAAAATAGTTAACCGATTTCACAGAGATCTCTTTTCCGCCAATTTTGATTTGGTCTGATAATTTATTGGTGGCAAGGACGGCCACACTTGCAGGCTCGGAGATCCCTCTCTGCTCACCCTGGAATGAGGCTGAAAAATTAAACCGCGTTTCGGCTGAGACAAGAACATTGGTAGACTCACCTTCACGGATATGGACGATACCCTCACTCCCAAAATAACGGGTCACTCCGGCGCCAAGAATAATAAGTATAAATGCGAGGTGAAAAACCCCCATCGTCAGCTTTTTCTTCCGGTACATCTTATGGCGGATAAAATTGGCCACCATATTCACCGAAAGTACAATCATGATCAGCTCGAGCCACCACGAGTTGTAAACCAGCGATCTTGCCGCTTCTGTCCCGTAGCTGTTCTCGATAAAGGTGCCAAAAGCCAGGGCAGTTGCAAAAAGGACCAATAAAAATCCGGCAGTTGCAACTGAAAAAAGGAAATTATAGAAATTTTTCATTGGTGTAAATTTTAGGGTGCTAAAATAGATAAAAAATAAAGGCAGGTGATTGTTTACCTGCCCTGAAAACTATTTTATAAGGCGCTGATTAAATGCATGATTACTACTTTATTTATTTGAACGAATATTATGAAAAGTACACTTCCGGTTCAGTAAACGGATATTTTAAATGGCCGCTATCGCTGTGGCTGAAAATTAAGACACGTATCCCGGACAAATGGACTAAACCAGTTTCCTTGCATTAGCCAGTAACTGGGGGATCCCTGCAGGTTCCTTACCTCCTGCTGTGGCATAGAATGGCTGGCCTCCCCCGCTTCCATTGACCGCTTTCGCAAGTTCGCGAACTATCGATCCGGCATTCAACCCTTTTTCTTTCAGTAAGTTATCGGAAATCATCACATGGATATTTGCTTTACCGTCAATCTCAGCAGCAAGCACGAGGAATAAATTTTCAACCTCACCCTTGATCTGGAAAGCGATATCCTTAAGTATTGCGGAATTATCAACTTTGAGCTGGTGAGCGAGGAAATTAATCCCGTTAATTGACTCGATCTGTTTCACAAGCTCTTTTTTCAGCTTACCGGCATTCTCTTTTTCGTAAGCTTCAGCCTGTTTGTTAAGCTGCTGATATTTGGCAAAAAGATCCTCAACTGCCCCTTTGAGATCCGACGGGTTGTTGAATAAAGCTGAAATCTCCTTGAGTGTTTTCAGATTCCGCTCCACATATTCCTCTGCTTTTGAAGCTGTTATCGCTTCAATTCTACGTACTCCGGCAGAAATTGACCCTTCAGAAAGAATGATGAACTCTCCGATGGCGCCGGTTGAATCAACATGGGTTCCACCACATAATTCAACCGAATCCCCAAATTTGATCACCCTCACCTGGTCTCCGTATTTCTCCCCGAACAAGGCAATGGCGCCCATCGATTCGGCTTCCGCAATAGGGACATCCCTGCGTTCATCCCGCCGGTCATTCGCCCTGATTAATTCGTTGACCCTTTTCTGGATCAGGAGAAGCTCCTCATCGGTTACTTTCTGAAAATGGTTAAAGTCAAAACGCAGCGTATCGGGATTGACCAGCGATCCTTTTTGCTCAATATGGTTTCCAAGAACTTCCCGCAAGGCATGATCAAGCAAATGGGTTGCCGTGTGATTATTCTCAGTAAGCCTGCGGTTTTGCACATTTACAATAGCGGTGAAGGTTTCCTGCGGATTGACCGGAAGCTCTTTTGCCAGATGAACAGTAAGGTTGTTTTCCTTAACCGTATCAAATATTTCAACCTGAGCTCCATTGGACTCAATTATCCCGGAATCTCCAACCTGACCACCCGATTCTGCATAAAACGGGGTTGTATCAAAGACCAACTGGAAAAATTCCCCCTTTTTCCCTTTCACTTTCCGGTAACGGTTGATTTTAATCTTGGCCTCGAGGGTATCGTATCCGACAAAACCATCACCCTGCGACTGTTGGACCTCAATCCAGTCGCCCGTTTCGAGTTGGGTGGCGCTCCGCGAACGGTTCTTCTGCATCTCCATCGCGAGCTCAAACTCTTCGCGGTTTACAGTCAGCCCTTGTTCACGAAGAATCAGTTCAGTCAGGTCGAGCGGAAAGCCGAAGGTATCGTAGAGTTCAAAGGCGACATTTCCGTTCACTTGCTGGCCGTTTTTCCTTTTGGTATCTTCAATGATCGTATCGAGCATTTTAATGCCGGTTTCGAGGGTCCGGAGGAATGAATCTTCTTCTTCCCGGATTACATTCACAACCAGCTCCTGCTGTTTGATCAGTTCGGGGAAAGCATCCCCCATCTTTTCGGCAAGAACCTGAACGAGCTGGTGGATAAATGGTTTCCTGAAGCCGAGGAAAGTATAACCGTAGCGGACCGCGCGGCGCAAGATCCGGCGAATAACGTAACCAGCCTTATTATTTGAAGGGAGCTGTCCGTCGGTAATGGCAAAGGAGATTGCCCGGAGGTGATCTGCAATAACCCGCATGGCGATATCTGCCTTTTCATCGGTTCCATATTTTTTACCTGCGAGATGAGCAATGCGTGTAATCACATCCTGAAAAACATCGGTATCGTAATTGGATTGCTTTCCCTGGATAACCATACACAACCGTTCGAACCCCATGCCGGTATCGACATGTTTGGCGGGCAGTTCTTCGAGCTGGCCGTTTGCTTTACGATTGAACTGTATAAATACGAGGTTCCAGATTTCAATCACCTGGGGATGCCCTTCATTGACGAGATCGCGTCCGTTTATCCTAGCCCTATCCTCCGGGTTTCGGATATCCACATGAACTTCGGAGCATGGACCACATGGGCCCGAATCACCCATTTCCCAGAAATTATCTTTTTTATTCCCTTTCAGGATACGCTCTTCAGGCAAATATTTACGCCAAAACCCGTAGGCTTCGGTATCCATCGGCACACCATCCTTTTCATCTCCTTCGAATACAGTAACATACAATTTATCCACAGGGATTTTATAGGTATCCACGAGCAGTTCCCATGCCCAGTCGATTGCCTCTTTCTTAAAATAATCGCCAAACGACCAGTTTCCCAGCATCTCAAACATGGTATGATGATAGGTATCGTGTCCCACCTCTTCGAGATCGTTATGTTTCCCTGAAACCCTGAGGCATTTTTGTGTATCCGCAACGCGGGGACTCTTTGCCGGCGAATTACCCAGGAAAATATCCTTAAACTGGTTCATCCCTGCATTGGTAAACATCAGGGTTGGGTCGTTCTTAACAACCATCGGCGCTGAGGAGACAATCGAGTGGGCTTTGGAAGCGAAGAAGTCGAGAAATGTTTGACGTATCTGTTTAGAATTCATAATATATTTCAGTTAAAAACCTTTAAAATTGAGCTTTACAATAAAAATCAGCTCTTTTCAAAGATAATTTTCATAGATTTGTGCCGATAAAAAACCGCAATTTTTTCAAAATATTTGCAAAATTAGATTATTTCGCTAATTTTGACCATAGTGAATCAAAATAAAAAGAGTGAAGTTTATGGGTAAAACCAATTACCGATTCAATCCTGATACCTTAAGCTTTGATAAAATCGAACGAAACATCAAAACACTGGTGCGTCTCGTTCTAGGTTATTTATCAACCAGCCTGGTTTCCGGAGTGATCTTTTTTCTGATTTTCCTTCAGTTTTTCGATCCACCGTCAACCAAAAGGCTGAAGCGGCAAAATGAGCAGTTACTTTCTCAATATAATCTGATGAACAAGGACTTTGAGAAAATCTCGAAGGTACTGGAAGACATTCAGAACCGCGACGATAATATTTACCGGGTAATTTTCGAAGCAGAACCAATTCCCTCTTCGGTGCGTATGGCCGGGTTTGGGGGAGCCAACCGCTATTCGAAGCTGGAAGAGATGGATAACGCCGATTTGATTATCAACGCCACGCGAAAACTGGACATCTTGTCCAAACGGGTTTTTATTCAGGCCAAATCGTATGATGAGGTGGCAAAAATGGCAATGAGCAAGGAGAAAATGATCGCAAGTATGCCCTCGATTATGCCTGTTTCAAATAATGACCTGAAGCGCACCGCCTCAGGCTGGGGGATGCGCATGCATCCAATCTATAAAATTCTCCGTTTTCACTACGGAATGGATTTTACGGCCGCAATTGGGACTGAAGTTTTTGCAACCGGTATCGGCGTGGTTAAATCAGCCGACCGGGAAACCGGTTACGGGAATACCGTGGTTATTGATCATGGCTTTGGTTACGAAAGCTATTATGCCCATTTAAGCAGAATCAGCGTACAGGTAGGACAAAAGGTAAATCGTGGTGATGTAATCGGACATGTCGGAAGTACCGGAACCTCAACGGCACCACACCTTCATTATGAAGTGAGCAAGAACGGAGTTAAGGTTAATCCGCAAAACTATTATTTCCAGGATCTTACACCGGCTGAATACGAAAAAATGATTGCTATTTCGACCAATATGGGGCAAAGTTTCGACTAAAAATTATTCAACGTGGCATTCAAGGAACCGAAATCAGAGAAACTTTATTATTCCATTGGCGAAGTTTCAGCAAAATTTGGGCTAGCCCCATCTGCATTGCGCTTCTGGGAAAAGGAGTTCGAAACGATCACTCCATTTAAGAATAAAAAGGGAGACCGGTTTTATACCCAGGAAGACATCAATCACCTTTCGTTGATTAATCATTTGGTTAAGGAGCGGGGGATGACACTTAAAGGGGCAAAGATCAAAATCAAAGAGAACAGGGGCGAGACCGAAAACACCTATGAAATCGTACAGAAATTACAGCAAATCAAGAGCTATCTTCTTGAAATAAAGGAATCTTTGTAAATTGACTACCTGTGATTCCCAATTATACGGAAATTTATTTCACGCTATTATCAGACCAGATTCACCATGACTATCCGCGAGATTATCGCCTACCTTGATTCGGTAGCTCCCCCAGCTTATCAGGAATCGTACGACAATGCAGGACTTATTATTGGCAATCAGGAGACGACCATTACCTCTGCGCTGATTACCCTGGATGTCACCGAAGCGGTTATTGACGAAGCGATCGAAACAGGTTGCGAATTAATTATCGCCCACCATCCTATCCTTTTCAAGGGGATCAAAAGAATCAACGGAAATTCGTATGTGGAACGTTGTGTGATTAAGGCCATTAAAAACGATATTGCGATTTATGCTGCCCACACCAACCTCGACAGCATCACGGGGGGGGTCAATGCTAAAATCTGCGAAAAGATTGGGTTGACAAATCTGACCATTCTCGCGCCCGCTAAAGGGCAACTCCTCAAGCTGGTCACATTTATCCCTGAAAATCACCTTGAGAATGTCCGCGAGGCGCTTTTTGAAGCGGGTGCCGGGAAAATCGGAAATTACGACAAATGCAGCTTTAGCACTAAAGGAGAAGGGACATTCCGTGGGGGCGAAGAGGCCAATCCGTATGTCGGAGAGATCGGGGAGTTTCACTTTGAGAAAGAGGAGCGTTTTGAGACTATCATTCCCAAACACCTAAAAAATAAGGTTCTAGCGGCCCTGGAGAAATCGCATCCCTACGAAGAGGTTGCCTATGATATTTATCCGATCGAAAACGCTCTGCCTCAGGTCGGTTCAGGAATGATCGGGGAACTTCCGGGGGCAGAAAACGAAATTGACTTCCTCTCCCGTCTGCTTCAGATTTTCGGATGTAAGAGCATCAGACACACCTACTTGCTCGGAAAGCCGGTGAAAAGGGTTGCGGTTTGCGGGGGATCGGGAAGCTTTCTGCTGCCTGCGGCTATTGCTGCCGGAGTCGATATCTTTGTCACGGCCGATATCAAGTACCACGATTTTTTTGATGCGGAGGAAAAAATCGTAATTGCAGATATCGGACACTACGAAAGTGAACAATTCACCAAGGAGCTTTTTTATGAAATACTTATAAAAAAATTTCCTAACTTTGCACTCCGTTTATCAGAGGTAAAAACCAACCCGGTTTTGTACCTTTGTGAAGGATCATAAAATTGTAAATTTCAGATTATGCCAGTAAATACTATCAAATCAACCGAAGGAAAAGAGGTTTCCATTCAGGAGAAACTGAAAATGCTCTATGAGCTTCAAACTGTTGCATCCGAGATCGATAAGATTAACACCTTACGTGGTGAACTTCCACTCGAAGTTCAGGATCTGGAGGATGAGATTGTTGGGCTCAAAACCCGGCTTGCCAACTTTGGCGAAGAACTCAAAAGCCTGAATCTGGCTATTGGAAATAAAAAAACTGAAATAAAAGACTCTAAAACCAAGATCGAAAAATATAAAGAACAGCAGGAAAACGTACGCAATAACCGTGAGTTCGACTCTCTTTCGAAAGAAATTGAATTTCAAACCCTGGAAATTGAGCTTTCTGAGAAGAAAATCCGCGAGTTCACCCTTGACATTAAAAGCAAAACAGAAGCTGCTGAAGCCTCTGAAAAACTTTTTAAAGAGCGTGAAGAGGATCTGATCCGGAAGAAAAAAGAGTTACAGGAGATTACCGCTGAAACTGCTGTTGAGGAAGAAAAATTAAAGAGCAAAGTGACCAAAATCGAAAGCCTGATCGAAGATCGTTTGGTAATGGCATTTAACCGTATCCGTAAGAATGCGCGCAACGGCCTTTCTGTTGTAACCGTACAACGTGATGCCTGCGGAGGTTGTTTCAATAAAATTCCGCCACAGCGTCAGCTGGATATTGCATCCAGAAAGAAAATCATTGTTTGTGAATATTGCGGGAGAATCCTGGTTGACAAAGATATCGCTACTCCTCTTGAAGAGAGTGAAAATCAGATTTAAGCCGAATTAATAATTACATTCCATATTTACAAAACCCATCGGATTCCGGTGGGTTTTGTTTTTTTGGCAAATCAATATCCAGCCAGGTTTTGGAATAAAAGACTAACCCGAAATGATATCCAGACCAGCCGCCAGCCGCTCATTATTGCAGTCCCTTCTCAGTAAATAATCTAAAATGATAATCGCTTATCAGACTGCAATATATCCGTATTTATCCGCTTAAAACCGATAGTTTTCGAATCTAAACGGAACTAACCGGTTAAAATACGACTGCACCCCTGTTCCTGAATTATCTTTACCCAATAACTTAAATATTCATATCTAACACTCAACATGATGAATGCATTAAGAAACAGCGTCAGGCTGATTGGGCACCTGGGAGATAATCCAAAGATTAAAAATTTTAACGGTGAAAAATCGGTGGCAAACTTCACTATTGCCACAAACGAGAACTTTCGCGATCATGACGGCAATAAAAAATCGGAGACCACCTGGCATAAATTGGTAGCCTGGGGCAAGCAGGCTGAGGTGGCATCAAAATACCTCAAAAAAGGGACAGAAGTGGCCATTGAAGGGAAACTCACCAACCACTCCTATGAGGATAAAAACGGAGAAACCCATTTCGTCACCGAGATTGTGGTCAACGACATTCTGATTCTCGATAAAAAAGAATCAAACTAATTGGAATACAGAAGGTTAAAATTGTCAGTATAAAAATTCGTTCCCGGGTTTAAGGCAGATAATTCCTGGATAGGTCCTTATTCAGCCTGCTTCATCGAGAAGGCAATTCTTTTGCGTACGTTATCCACCTCAAGAACTTTCACCCTTACATGCTGATGAAGCTTTACGATTTCAGCGGGGTCGCTTACATAGCGGTTGGCCAGCTCACTGATATGAACCAGTCCGTCCTGCTTGGCACCCACGTCGACAAAGACACCGAAACGGGTAATATTGGTCACAATTCCCGGAAGAACCATTCCAACCTGCAAATCCTTTATTGAATAGACTCCATCCGAGAACTCAAAGACCTTAATTCCTGACCGGGGGTCGAGGCCTGGTTTGGCAAGCTCAGCAAGGATATCATTTAAAGTAGGAAGCCCGACCTCCTCATTCAGGTATTTTTCGGCGACTATCTCCTTGCGCAGGTTTTCCAGTCCGATCAGTTCCTCCACCCTGCATTTCCGGTCGGCTGCGATTTTACTTACCAAAGGATAACGTTCCGGGTGAACCGCCGAATTATCCAATGGATTAGCCCCCCCCGAAATACGAAGAAAACCGGCACTTTGCTCAAATGCTTTGGGACCCATCCGGGGAACCTTCTTCAACTCTGTCCGCGAGTTAAACGGACCATTTTCCTTGCGAAACTCGACAATATTTTGGGCCAGCAACGGACCAAGTCCCGATACAAAATTAAGCAGGTGGCTGCTGGCTGTATTGACGTTTACCCCGACAAGGTTCACACACGATTCAACAACGGCATCAAGCCCTTTCTGAAGCAGCTTCTGATCGACATCATGCTGATACTGACCAACCCCAATCGATTTGGCTTCTATTTTTACAAGTTCGGCCAATGGATCCATCAGCCGGCGGCCGATGGATACCGATCCGCGCACGGTAACATCGTATTGCGGGAACTCATCCCGTGCCACTTTAGAGGCCGAATAGATTGAAGCCCCATTCTCGCTGACGACAAACACCTGCAACGGCCGATCAAAGGTAATTTTTTTGATAAATGACTCAGTTTCACGGCTTGCCGTTCCATCTCCAATGGCAATGGCATCAATCTTATAGGTGTTTACCAGGGCAGATACTTTTCGGATTGACAGGCTGACTTCCGACTGAGGCGGATGGGGGTAAATGGTTTCATTATGGATAAGGTTACCCTGGGCATCGAGACAGACCAGTTTACAGCCGCTTTTGTAACCGGGATCAAGGGCCAAAACCCGTTTTTGACCTAAGGGGGCTGCCAGTAAAAGCTGCCGCAGATTTTCCGCGAAGACACGGATTGCCTCAGCATCAGCTTTTCCCTTCGACATCCCAAAGAATTCAGTCTCTATCGCCGGGGAAAGTAATCGTTTGTAACTGTCCTTCACTGCGAGAGAGACTTGAACGCCACTCTCATTACTGCTTTTCACAAAATAATGATCGAGTGAATCAACAGCTTTCTCTTCATCCGGAGAGATACCAATCTTCAGAAATCCCTCCTTTTCACCGCGGCGCATAGCCAGCAGACGATGGGAAGGACATCGCTTGAGAGGTTCAGAAGATTCAAAATAGTCCCTGAATTTTACCCCCTCCTCTTCCTTCCCTTTTACGACATGAGAACCAACAACTGCCTCGCGGGCGAAAAGATTCCGGACAATATTCCTTGCACCCTGATCTTCGTTGATCCATTCGGCCATAATATCTCTGGCCCCCGCCAAAGCCTCTTCAACATCGGGAACAGCGTCATTCAGATAATTCACCGCCCGGTTCTCCGGATCAGACTCATACTGTTTAAATATCAGCTTTGCAAGAGGCTCCAGCCCTTTTTCACGTGCAATCGTAGCCCGTGTACGCCTTTTGGGTTTAAACGGGAGATAGATATCTTCAAGCTCATTCAGATCGTAACATTGCTCAATCTTTACCTTTAACACAGGCGTAAGCAACTCCTGCTCTGCGATGGTCTTCAGAATGGTCACCTTTCGCTTGTCCAGCTCATCGAGCTGCTCCTTTGCTGCCTGAATATCCCCGATCTGGACCTCATCAAGGCTTCCGGTCATCTCTTTCCGGTACCGGGAAATAAATGGAACTGTTGCCCCTTCGTCAAGTAAGGCAATGGTATTGGCTATCTGTCTGATGCTGATGCCAAGCCGTTCGGCGATCAGCTGGTTGTTTTTCTGAACTGTCATAATCGCAAATTTAACAAGATCGGGATAACCTTATAAATATTAACTGAAAAAAAGTGTATGTTTGATATAACAAATAATCTATATTATGGATCAACGGATTAAAAACGTCATTGTTGCTTTGGCACTGGTACTTTTCGGATTTTTGGTGTATTTCTTCAGTTATATCGTCACTTATATTCTCATTGCTGCTGTTTTATCGTTAATTGGACGCCCTGTTGTTCGCAAATTTCAGCAAGTAAGGATCAGGAAATACCAGATGGGAAAATCGGGTGCCGCATTCCTGACTTTGCTCACACTCTGGATCGCTCTGATCAGCTTCTTCGGATTTCTGATACCAATGGTTATGTCTGAAGTTGACCAGCTGTCCTCCATAAATATGCAGGAAGTAATGACTTATCTGAATACGGCGATGAGCCAGTTAAAGATCAGCTTCCCACAATTTGCCTCCTCACTTCCCCAGGGTGGAAATCTTGAAGTTTACCTCGAGACTCAGCTTAAAGGATTGCTTAACGTCGATCAGGTGAGCAATGTCTTTGGCTCGGTTGCCACCGTATTAGGCAACATTTTTCTGATGTTTTTCTCCGTTTCATTTATCCTCTATTTTTTCCTCAAGGAGGAAGAACTTTTCCGTAACTGGATTCTTGTTCTTGCCCCGGATAAATTTGAGGAGCGTGTTTCCCATGTTATGGATAAGATAGGGACTCTGCTCAAAAGGTACATGATCGGAATTCTGCTGCAGATTCTTGGGGTAATGATTCTGGATATTTTCGGGTTCACGATTGTAGGACTGGGATTTGGCCATGCTGTTGTGGTTGGCGTCTTTGCCGGAATACTAAATGTGATTCCTTATATCGGCCCCTGGATTGCCGCTATTTTCGCCATCGTTGTGGCCATTGCCAATAATCTGAATTCAAGCTTCACATCGGTTACACTTCCCTTAATGTGCTATGTGGTGATGGTGGTGATGGTCGTACAGTTTATCGACAGCATGATCTTCCAGACGATTATCTACTCTCACAGTGTTAAAGCCCATGCACTTGAAATCTTTTTCGTGATTCTGATGGCGGGAGGCATCGCCGGAATTCCGGGTATGATTCTGGCTATCCCGGTTTATACCGTGATCCGGGTGATTGCAGGTGAATTTTTATCCGAGTTTAAAATTGTTCAGCAACTCACTCCGAAGGAACACATTCATCCGCTCTCAAACAGCTAAATGGGGTGATATCAATGCATTCAAAACCAGAAAAAGAAACACCACCAGCGCATAGGTATTAATCAGAATAAATGCCTTATAGATAGTTTTTGAGTCCTTCTCGCCAAAAAGAAAGCGATGAAAAAGGAAGATAAACCCAAAATTCATACTGACCAACAAGGTAAGCAAGACAGGTTTAAAGCTGAATCCGAAAAAAGGGAAAAGCATCAGAAACAGGGAGGTAATCACCCCCCAGTAGAAAACCACAGACTTGATCTGACGCTCATTCAGAGTTTTTGAGATAGAGGAAAATCCGGCCATTTCGTACTCTTTGCCGTATTTTATCATCAGCAACCAGAAATGGGGAATCTGCCACAGGAACACAAAGATCGCAACAAACATGGCATGCGGATGAAAAACATAATAACCGGCTGAAGTCCAGCCAATCAGCGGAGGAATTCCCCCCACAACCGCACCTGGAATTATCGCCAGCCAGCTGCGGGTCTTTAACGGGGTATATATCAGATTATAGAAGACAATATTTGAGAGTCCAAGAACCATCGGCAGCCACCCATTCAGACTTAGAAAAAAGGTTCCACCCAAAAGTAATAGAGCCGACAACAAGGAGGCCGCTAAAAGTGAAATCTCCCCCGAAGGGATTGGCCTTCGGTTTGTCCGCGGCATCAGTCCGTCACGCTTGCTCTCCTGAATCTGGTTAAGAACGGTGGTTCCGGCAGCCAGGAAAAAGACACCAGCAAAAAGATAACTTACCGCTATACCCGGGCTGCTTCCTGTCAGAAAATAACCTGTAGTGGCAGAGACGGTAACCATCAGCGACAAGCGGATCCTTGTCAGCCTGATCACCACATCAGCTCGTTGTTTAAAATTATTTTTGTTCACCCGCCGTTTTAAAATAGTCCACAATTTTATCGATATCCCCGGCTTTTAGCACCTCCTTGTAGGACTGCATAAGCCCTTTATTAAATCCTTTAACAACATCTGCATTGGGATCCAGGATCGATCGTTTAATGTATTCCTCGTCAGCCACCACTTCTCTTTCAGCGCCATTGGTAACCACGATCCTTTTAGTTCCGTAAATACCCTTAAAAGAAGGCCCGATAATTTTCGCGCCATCCAGAGAGTGACAGGTTAAGCAGGCATTGGCCTTGATGATTGCAAACCCGGGGTGTTCCGGGCCAACTGCTGTAACTTTCAGATCGAGGAGCCATTTTTTAAATTCGAGACTATCGACAACAACCACTTTGGCAGTCATGCCAGAGTGAGCCAGACCACAATATTCTGTACAGAAGATGTCAAATGTCCCTTTTGATATAGGCCTGAACCACAAATAATTTTTATAGCCGGGGATAACGTCCTCCTTTACACGAAATGCGGGGATAAACAAGCTATGGTTAACATCGGGCGAATACAGATTCAGTTTTACATTCCGGTTGAGTGGAATCACAAGATTCTTTGATACTTTGCCATCTCCGTAATCAAAATTCCATTCCCACATCTTACCGATGGCCTTGATTTGCATGGCATCTGCAGGCACTTTACGCATAGGAGAAAACCCTACCCACCCATAATAAAACATGATCAAAACAAGAATCAGCGGAATTACGGTCCAGATAATCTCAAGTTTTGTATTGCCTGAAAATTGCCGGGGATTTTTATTCTTCTTCCTTGAAAAGTGAATCAGGATATAAATTATCAGCGCAACGATGCCGATCAGGAAAATAAACGCGGTTGCGAAGATGAAAATAAACGCCCGGTCTACCCCTTCGGCTAAATTGGATGCTCCAGAGAACATTGTTGTCATAGTTTGGAAAATTATCTGAAATAATAATCAATAAAAGTAATCACAATGATTATCGCGAACAGGAGGAATACCCCTCCAACCATCAATCGGAGAATAAGATTCTCAAATTTGAGGTGCATAAAATAGGTTAAAACAATCGTAGTCTTGATTGATGCAAGGATAAGTGCCAAGGCAACAGTGAATGCACCCAAATGGAATTTAATTACCAAAATTGAGGTCATCGTAAGAATAAGCAGAACGAGCAGCACTTTAAGATTCAGTGCGTAGCTGGTTATGTGGCTGTCGTGGTTCTTCATTCGTATAAAAATTTGTGGGTCAATTAATTACTTTTTAAATATTTCTACTTATTTCTATCGTTTTTCTGTCTTCCTCAAAATGAGCATTACGGCGGTACTCCTAAATTAGTTATTGATCAATTAGTTAAAGACCTAAGTAATCAGATAGAGTAACGGGAAAAGGAAGATCCAGATTAAATCGACCAAATGCCAGTACAACGCTCCGTTCTCATGCAGTAAAAAATGTTCCTGGTTAATTTTTCCCGATTTCACTTTCACCATGATAATCGTTAATAAGATACCACCCACCAGCACGTGAAAGAGATGCAATCCCGTCATCAGAAAGTAGAGTCCAAAAAACATGATCTCTCCGTGAGGGAGATTTCGCATCACATCAGAACCCGGATATAAATGAAGTGCGAACTTATGACCATATTCAAAGTATTTATTCATCATAAAAACTCCGGCTAAAAGCAAGGTGATGAATATCAATCCCATGGCAAGGTTTGGCTGATTCTTTTGAATAGCGGTCAGGGACATGGCAACAGTCATACTACTTACCAGAAGTACAACCGTATTGGTTGCTCCGATAAAGGCATTAAGTTCAAGGGCCGCATGATGAAAATCCTCTCCATATTTGGAACGCATCACCGCATAAACAATAAAGAGTCCGCCAAACAGGAAGAGCTCGGTAAAAAGGAATAACCACATCCCCAACTTTCCGGTTTCGCTGTCTATATATTCGCTATGTTCGCTGTGTTCAGTTGTCGACATATATCTTGGTGTTATAATCTGAAATACTATTTCGTATAGGGGTTATCAAAAACATAAGGGTCGCGGGTAATCACCGGGATCTCATCAAAATTTTCATGAGGTGGGGGTGAAGGGATCTGCCATTCGAGGGTAACGCCGTGCCACGGATTTGCCGGGGCTATCGCACCCCTCCGGGCATGGTAAACCAGGTTGGAGATCATGGTAATCAGCCCGGTAAAAAGAATTACCGCCCCGATTGTAGAGATTGTCTGTCCCAATTGAAATTTAGGATCGTAATCGAAATAACGGCGTGGCATCCCCTGAATACCCATGATAAACATCGGGAAATAGAGCAGGTTGAAGCCGGAGAAAAGTATAACCCATCCAATGTTGGCCCATCTGATGCTGTACATCCTGCCATATATTTTGGGAAACCAGTAATGCATCCCGGCAAAGAATCCAAATCCCATTCCACCGAAGATAATATAATGGAAGTGAGCTACCACAAAATCGGTATTATGAACCTGGATATCAGTAGCTACAGACCCAAGTGTCAGTCCTGTAAAACCGCCGATTGTGAAGAGGAAAATAAAGGAGATTGCATACAAAAGCGGAGGCTGAAGATCGACAGAACCACCATACATCGTTGAAAGCCAGTTAAAGACCTTGATTGCACTGGGAATTGCCACCAAGAAGGTGAGGAAGGAGAAGAACCATCTCGATTCATAGCTCATTCCTGATGTGAACATATGATGTCCCCATACAAAATAACCAACCAGTGCAATTGCAAGACTCGAGAAAACGATTGGGAGATAACCAAATACCGGTTTCTGACTAAAGGTAGGGAATATTTCGGTGACTACACCCATTGCAGGTAAGATCATTACATAAACTGCCGGATGGGAATAGATCCAGAAAAGATGCTGGTACAATACCGGGTCTCCTCCGAGGGCAGGATCAAAAAATCCGATATGCAGCGTTCGTTCTGCGATAACCATCAGCAGGGTAATCCCCACCACCGGAGTGGCCAGCAACTGAATCCATGCGGTAGCATATAACGACCAGGGGAAAAGCGGCATTCTGAACCAGGTCATTCCCGGTGCACGCATCCGGTGAATCGTGACAATGAAGTTCAATCCGGTAAGAATTGAGGCAAAACCAAGGGTAAAAGCAGCCGTCAGGGCTATCACTACATTTGAGGAGGCTTCAGCGCTGTAGGGTACATAAAATGTCCAGCCCGTATCGGGTGAATGGCCATGCGCAAATTGAGAATAGAGTCCCAGGCATGCTCCGGTAATGTAAACATAGAAGGAGAAAAGATTCAGCTTCGGAAAGGCCACATCCTTTGCCCCAATCATGATCGGCAGGAGGATATTTCCAAAAACGGCAGCCAGACCCGGAATCACGACAATGAAAATCATGATGATACCATGAAGTGTAAACATGGCATTGTAAGTCTGGGCAGTCATAATGGTTTCGCCCGGAGCAGCTTTCTCAATTTTCATTAAAAGTCCCAGTACCGCCGCGCTCAGAAAGAAGGTGGTGATAGCATAGAGATAAAGTAGTCCGATCCTTTTATGGTCTGTTGAGCTTAACCAGGACCACAAACCGGTCTGGTGATTAAGGTAATTAAGTGGAGCAGTTGGTGATGGATTGTTCATTCTTTGATTTCTTTAGATGATTTTTTCCTTGAAGAAATAAGTAAGTAAGCAACAAAAAATAGCCCGATAATAAGGGTGAAACTACCCAGCAACCGGGTAAATTGCAGGGTATAACCGCGGCTTTGCGGATCGTATGCAAAACAATAATCGAAAATTTTTGAACTGGTTGGACGCGCCTGCCCTTTTTGAGCTTCAACAACAGCCATCTTCACATCAAAAGGAAGATAGGTAATACCGTACAGATACCTGGTGATTTTCCCTTTGGGACTCAGCATGATAATCGTGGAGGGGTGCGCAAAATCGAGCCCTGTAGGCTTGTATCTAAACCCTGCAGCTTCAGTTATTTTTTGAATATTCCCCAATTCGCCAGTCAGGTAAGTCCAGCTTGCGCGGTCTTTCTCCTTTATCTTCTGAACGAAATTGAGTTTTTTGATCCGCGCCTTTTCGGGGGTATCCTTGGTATTGAAGCTAATGGTGATAATGTCGAAATCTTTACCCAGCGACAAATCCATTTTGCTGATCACATCGGCAACCCCGTCAAGCAGCGGACTGCACAATCCGGGACAATCAAAATAAACAAACGAAAGGAGGGTCGGTTTGTTGATCAGACTACCCAGCGTAACCGTATCATTTTTTTCATTTATGAATTTAAGATCCAGTGGTATCGTTTCGCCAAGCTTCTCAACGATCCCAATTTCAGTCGCCCGAGGAGCAGCAGGTGACTGAGCATAGAGATTAAAGCCCCAAACAATCAACAACATTCCTAAGAGTAAACATTTCATTTTCAAATTTTTAACAAATTTCATTTTCTTTCCTTTAAAAAAAATGGGGCTCATTTACAGTGCCAAAGTCTAAAAAGGAACCTCGTATTCATCCAGATCCGGCATAAATACATTCGGTGCACTATTCCTTCGTATCGGGATCTTTTCTCTTGCCCGCCAGAAAAATTACCCTGATTTGCAAAAAGACATAAATGATAAATCCCCAGGCTACCAGAACAGCGATCGTGTAGGCCAGCAAAAGCCACACCGGCGCTTTTGAAACAACATTCCACATGGCCCTTTGTTCATTTAGCGGCGGACGGTACGTGGGAACACCGATAGTTAATACCGAATCTGCCTTAGCTTCACCAAACATAGCCTCATTGGTTAACCTCACAACAAGTTGGACATGCCCGGCTGAGTCACCCGGGAGATCTGTCGGAAAATTAAACAAGGCATTTCCGAGGGCATCGGTGGTGTGCGCCTCGTCTATCAAGAGATTTCCAAAATAGCGTTTCGCAAACAGTTTCACCTCAGCCCCGGCAACCGGCTGATTTACCTTATCCCTGATTGCCGATAATGTGGCCTGCACCTGGTTCTTCTCCCTTAACCAGCTCATTTGTATTTTTACATTCTGAACCGAAGCGCCGCCACCTTCCTGACTCTTTGCAACTTCCTGTACATATTTATCGTTAAAGCTCCTTGCATAGGAGATAACACGCCAGACATCCGTTGCCGAAAGGGTATTTTTAAAGGAAGGCATTGGTCCCCGGCCAATAGTTACCTTAAATTGCAGGGCTCCGTCCGAATTGCTTTGCATCTTTACAGAGGCAAAATCGGGTGGCGGAGGAACCAGTGGAATGGCATTATTCTTTCCCGGCTCCCCGTGACACGATTTGCAGCTGGTGTTATAAATCTCCATACCGGCCTTACGCGAAGCGTCATCAAAAGTAAACGGGCTCTTACGGGATTCATTCTCAGCAGGCACTACCCAAACCTGAGCCGATAATCGTAAAGAGATCAGCACAATCAACAGCAGTGAAAAATATCTTTTAATCATTGGAATTTTGTTAACAGTTATTCTTGTATTTTATGATCTGTTTCGTGTTGCTCTTCAGCCATTTCCCATATTGGAATAACAGGGAAAAATTTCACAAGGATGGTTATGATAATAACCGCCAATATGATAGTTCCTATGGTAATAGCCGATTCTACAATCGTTGGATGATAAAACATCCAGGCATCCGGTACATGTTGCTTGGGAAGAAATGGGTGATCCTGCGTGGGAACCACGATGATATACCGTTTAAACCACGCGGCAATCAGCACAACGATGGAAATAAACAGCATGGATAACGGCTTTCTGAAAAATCGGAATAACAGCAGAATAATCGGAATAATCAGTCCCAGAAGCTGCACACTCCAAAACATCACGGCATAATCACCGACAAAAAGTTCTTTCAGGTGAATCGCTTCAGCGGTTTTCATCTTAAACCCCGGAACCAGGTACTCATTGATATTGAAATAGAGGTAAACAATCGAAACAAGAACCAGCAGCTTACCCATCATATCGAAATGATGAAGGGTTAGGTACTTATCAAGTTTATAATTTGTCCTTACAAAATACATCATAATGACCACTGCCGCCGATCCCGCCACAAAGGCACCGGTAAGGAAGTAAGGTCCAAAGATCGAACTGTCCCAGCCCGGACGGAGGGTTACAGCGAATAACCAGGAGGTTACCGTATGAATGGCAAATGCGGTCGGAATAATCAGGATCAGCATGATCCTAACCACTTTAAGCAGTATCTTGTATTGTTGTGGGGTATGCTGCCAGTTAACCGAAAGAAGCTCATACGTTTTCTGTAGCCATTTGGGGGTATGCCCCATCCGTCCCCTGCTGATTGCCAGATCGGGAATCAGCGGAAGAAAATACAACAGAGCACTGATTACCAAATAGGTAGTTACCACTGTAACGTCCCAGATGATCGGAGACTGAATCCTGCCATAGAGAAAAACATTCGGTAACCGCTCGGGACGCCCCATATCGGAAACAATGACTAAACCGGCAATAGCAGCAAAAGCAACAGCGATGATCTCTGCGATCCGTGCGATTGGTTTTACCCATGTGAAGCCGATTAATCCAAGGACAGAACTAATTAACATTCCGACCAGACTTGTTGCGACAAAAAACACGAAGTTGGCAATATACATTCCCCAACTGGTATAATCCCGCAAACCGGTAACAATCAATCCCTTGTCGAACTGGATATAGTAGGCATAGATGCAGGCTAAAAGGGAGATGCCCAAAAATCCCATCCAGATTATAAATCCTTGCGTAATCCCTACCGGTCGTAAAATATCAGCTGCAATAGAATCGAGTTTTTTGTCGTTCAAAAAACCGGTATTTACTTCTGATGCCATAGTTTTGGTTATTTTATTTTAAAAATTCAATACGTTATTTTTTAAAATAGCTGTGGCGAAAAATTTTTCCCCCTTAAGCCATATATTTTGATTTAGGTTGTTTCCTGAACCGGATCTTTCTCTTCCTTGAATTCGAACAACCTGTTTTTTGGCGGGAGGTAATAAACCCTTGGTTTGGTCCCCAGCTCTGCCATAAGCTGGTAGCCGGCATTTACGCGAAGCAACTCACTGAGCCGGACGGTCTCTTTTGTCGTACCATTGGTAACGGCATCCTGATTCTCATCCCCGAAATAGTAAACCCCATTCGGACAAGCAGATACACAATAGGGAAGTTTTCCTTCGCGCAGACGGTCGGAGCTGAAAAGGCATTTGGTGATGGTCCCTTTACGTTGCGGAACATTCAGTTCTATATTATAAGGTTTCCCTTTATCGGCCTCTGCCATCAAAGGCTCTTCCCAATGGAAAAGACGGGCAGAATAAGGACACGCTGCGATGCAAAAGCGGCAACCGATGCAACGTTCGTTATCAATCAATACGATACCGTCCTGCCGTTTAAAGGTGGCATCAACCGGGCACACCGCCACGCAGGGTGGATTATCGCAATGCTGGCACGGTTTTGGCATAAAATAGGGAGCGGTATGCTCCGATTCCTGCATCGTCAGGGTATTGATGTGGTACTCATACGGACGCAAATGGTGCGCTCCCTGGCAGGCGGAGATACATTTACGGGCATTACGGCATTTGGCAAGGTCAATAACCATGACAAAGCGATGCCCTTTAAGTCCCTCTCTGCCAAGCTTCTGCAGTTTTTCGACATCAACTGTGACATCTTTAATCTGATCACGCGGAACCTCAACGATCCGGTTATCGGATGTTAATACTTTTACAAAATCATGGCCCGGTTTGGATTCCTCATACTTATAACCCGAATAGATCGCAGCGCCGCCGGCAGCGGCAACTGCACCTAATAATCCAAAATTTTTAAAAAAAGTACGTCTGGAATTTTGGTTATCCTCTTCCCGGTCAGAGTGACCATGACCGGTACTGTTACTGTTATGACTCATAAATTGGGGATATTTATTCAGTTTTTTACTGCTTTAAGCGCACACTATCGAGAGGGATGGATTTAATACCGGCAAGAACATATCCGGAGGAAGTAATCGATTCTTTAATCCTTGCAGTATCAGCAACGCCGGGAATGATTTCCACGTATGCCTTCCCGTTTCTGTAATTAGCCTTTACCTGCTTAACCCCTTTAACAGAGCTGAGACCAGACTGTATGGTTTGTTCACAACCTGTGCAGGTCATACCCTGAATGGAAAGCTCAAGGGCCGCCATTTTCAGATTTTCTTCAGCAGGGGCTTTAACATCCGCCGTCTTTTTTTGGGGGCCGCCATTGCTGCAGCCAAATGCTATTAAGAAGCACACAACGATCAGGAATCTCATTTGAGCAATCTTCGTTAAGTAAATAAAATCTTTAAATGGTTCAGGAACTGACGCCTAAAACATGAAAATTAAATCCTTCAGCTATAAACAGATGAATGATCAGTTAGTTAAATGAAGCGGCTAAAACTACAAATATATTTCTATATTTCAACTAAATCCACCTTAACTTTTCATCGAATACGGGTTTTTACCAACACAAACATTAAAACCAATCCTATTTGGGGAATCTCCTTAAATTCAAAAAGGATTATTCACCCCTGTTTCTGAAAAACCGGAATGAATAATCCAAATCTGCATTTTCCATCAATCAAATTGGTAAACAAATCCGGAAGATGAAAAGTTCACCGGATAGACGAATATTTGGCGTTTATCCGGTGAAACGGGAATTTAAGGATTATGGTTTTTACTGCCTGCTGTGGACAACACAGGTGCCCGCAGATTTGCATTTAGGACGACAGAACCCGTATGGAGTCTAATAATTTCCGGTTCATCTCCTTATCGTATTTAATTGCCTTATTGAATGGCACCAGCGAAATCTCATCGTTTACAATACCCACCATCACACTTTGCTGGTCATCGAGGAGAGTCTCAACCGCCGCGACTCCGAGCCGGCTTGCCAGAATGCGATCCGAAGCCGTCGGAGATCCACCTCGCTGAATATGACCCAATACTGTCACCCTGACATCATACTGCGGATAATCTTTCTCAACCTGTTTGGCAATATCGATGGCACCTCCGGCTTTTTCACCCTCCGCCACCAATACAATGGAGGAATTTTTACTTTGCCGGTAACCCGATTTAATTAAGTTTTCCAGGGTTGTCAGGTCAGTGTCGGTTTCAGGTATCAGAACCGCCTCTGCACCGGAGGCTATCCCCCCATTGAGTGCAAGGAAGCCGGCATCACGACCCATAACCTCAATAAAGAAGAGCCGCTCATGGGCTGTTGCCGTATCCCGGATTTTATCCACCGCCTGGATAATGGTATTTAATGCAGTATCGTATCCGACGGTAAAATCGGTTCCAAACAAATCGTTATCAATTGTTCCGGGGATACCCACGATCGGGACACCAAACTCCTGAGCAAAAATTCGAGCCCCGGTGAAAGTACCATCCCCGCCAATCACGATCAACGCGTCAATTCCGGCATTTTTAAGGTTATTAAAGGCTTTTTCACGCCCTTCAACAGTACGAAACTCCATACTGCGTGCAGTCTTCAGAATAGTCCCGCCAAGCTGAATGGTGTTACTTACATCACCTGACTTAAGGGGTTTAAAATTATTTTCAATTAACCCTTTATAGCCATGGAGAATCCCGATAACTTCACGTCCATAAAAAATGGAAGTTCTGGTTACGGCACGGATGGCCGCATTCATCCCGGGAGCATCACCACCGGAAGTTAAAATGCCAATTTTTCGGATCGGACTGTCGGCATAATCATCCGGCATCGCTATACTCTTGTTTTTACCCATAATTTCAGATTTTATACATTGCAAATGTAATCGGCAATGAGGTATGAGAATGAAATTTACCGTTAAATTTACTTCAAATTTCCCAATTTTATCTGACGGACTGCATCGGCTATCTCTTCAAGCAATTTTTTGGGTGTGGAGGTTGCTCCGCAGATCCCAACCGATTCAAGATCGTTAAACCATTGCGATTCAAGCTCCTCAACCGATGAGATGAATTTACTATTGGGATTTTCAGACTTGCAAATATCAAAAAGCATCTTCCCGTTTGAACTTTTTTGACCGCTGACAAAAATGATCATCGCGTACCGGCCAGAAAACTCTTTGATTCCGGGAATCCGGTTCGAAACCTGCCGGCAAATGGTATCATGTACCTTTAACGAACCATCTTTGGCCTGACTTTTCAAAAGGTTTGCAAACTGATGAAATCCATCAAGCTCCTTGGTCGTTTGGGCATACAACTCAATTGGGCGGTTAAGATCGATCAGGTCAATTTCAGCAGAACTCTCAATAACTATGGCCTGGCTGTCGGTCTGACCCACGAGTCCGTTGACTTCGGCATGCCCTTTCTTGCCGAAAATGATCACCTGAGTCCCATTTTCCTTACCCGATTCATACCCCGAACGGATGCGTTGCTGCAGCTTGAGTACGATGGGACATGTAGCATCAATCAGCTGAATATTATTTTGCCGGGCATATTCATAGGTCCGGGGAGGCTCGCCATGCGCACGCAGAAAAACAGTGGTATCTTTCAGGGTGAAAAAACGGTCATGGTCTATTGTGATCAGCCCCATCTTCGAAAGACGGTCAACCTCTGCTTCGTTATGAACAATATCTCCCAGGCAAAAAAGTTGCACCCCGTTGGCTAAGGCCTCCTCCGCTTTTTTGACTGCTGCTGCGACACCAAAGCAAAATCCGGAATTGTTATCGATGGCTATGATCATCTTCTTAACTTCGGATTTGGGCCACAAGATTAAGCACCCACTCTAGCTGCTGCTCTCTTGTCATATAACTGTTATCCAGTACAATAGCATCATCTGCCTTCCGTAAAGGACTCTCCTGACGCGTTTCATCGTAACGGTCGCGCTCAATGATATTGGCTCTGATCTCCTCATAGCTCACCACCTCACCTTTTGCAGTTAGTTCGTCAAAACGCCGCTGAGCCCTGACATCAGGAAGAGCCGTCATAAATATTTTCAGTTCCGCTTCGGGAAATACGACCGTTCCGATGTCTCGTCCGTCCATCACAATTCCCTTCATCTTCCCCATCTCCTGCTGAAGTGAAACAAGTAAATGCCGCACCTGAGCCACAGCAGCTACAGGACTCACGCTTTGAGAAACCTCCAGCAGCCGGATTTCATCTTCGACATTCTCGCCATTAAGCCAGATATCGTTGTGCTGGGTTACCTGATTGTTTTTAAAATAAACTTTGATCTTATCCAGATTTGCAATTAATACAGTTGCATCTACCAGTCCGTTCTCCACGATATGATTTCTCAGACAATATAGCGTTACCGCCCGATACATTGCTCCGGTATCGATAAAAATGTAATTCAGTGTACGGGCAATCTCCCTCGCAACCGTACTCTTTCCGCAGGAGGAGTGCCCGTCAATGGCTATGACTATTTTCTTTTCGTTTCCCAATATTTTCATTTCGATTTTGCGGATCAAAGATAATGCATTACAGATCTTCTTTTTTTAGGCGCTCAACAACTTCATAAACGATGGGGCAAATATCCCGGTTCCGCATCGTCAGGTCAAGCAGCTGGTAAAACCTCCTGCGATCGGTGTGGGGATAATCCTGACAAGCCTTGGGCCGGTATTCATAAATCATGCAATAATTATCGGACATCAGAAACGGACATGGCGTCTCATTGAATACATAGCACTGATCTTCATCAATATGCAGATACCTGGCAATAAAATCGACCTCCTTCATCTTCTGCCGGCGGGCAATCCGCTCGATATCCTTATCCGTAATCATGGGACTAATTGACTTGCAGCAATTACCGCATGTCAGGCAATTAAACTGCTGGGTCACTTTATTGTGCCAGCGATGGGTTAGATCATCGAGCTGTTTTGGCTTTTTCCGCTTCAGTTTATTGAAAAATACAGTCGTCTCCTCCTGATTCTGAATGGCCAGTGCTTTTACGTTTTTGTTATCTGCCTCCATCCTGTTGTATTGATACTAATCTGGCAATAAATTTTTTCATCCTGACCTGTGCAATAAACAGGCCGGCAATAACAACCGATATTCCGATGAATTTTCTCAATGTAAGTGGTTCTCCCAGAATATACCATGCAAAAATAGCAGTAATTACGGGGATAAGGTTGATAAAGATATTGGCATTATTCATCCCAAGCTTTTTCAGGCTATAGGCGTAAAGGATAAAGGCCAGGCAAGATGCAAACAGTGCCAGCTCAACAATCCCGATAAATGCATGAAGGTTAAATTCGGCATCCATCGATCTTTTACTTTCAAAAACAAGCCAGAAAGGGAGAAAATAGAAAATACCGATCAAATTCTGGTAAGTAATTATCGTTGATGAATTATACCTTTTAGAGAGGTCTTTGAGCACAACAGTATAGGCGATCGCAGCAAACACGGCCAGAAATTCCAGCCCGATTCCAAGTGGAGAGATGATAAAATTAATGGAATCATCAAATACGACAATACCAACGCCGATAAACGAGAGAATTATCCCGACAAGGTTTCGCACCGAAAGTTTTTCTCCCAGATAATAGGAGGCAGCAACGGGTGAAAACAGGGGAATTGTCGCAATAATGATAGCCCCCATTGTGCTGGAAATATATTTCAATCCAAAACTCTCTCCCATAAAATACAGAAATGGTTCGAAAAAGGCGAGAAGAAGGAACGAACGATAATCCTGTTTCTCAATTTTCAAAAGCTTTTTACTGATCCAGCAATAAATCAGCATAAGCAGTGTGGCGATGATGAGCCGGAAGAAAACGGCGGTCAACGGACCATAAGAGACATAAACCTCTTTGATCCACACAAAAGACAACGACCAGAAAACCATAGCCATTACTAATGCAAAATAGACAATTACTTTTTTTCTCCCCATCCCGGAATTTTGAATTGCAAAAGTAGGATAATTAATCAGTGCGGGATAAGGCACACGAGATAATTGTCTTTTGAAGCAAAAATAATTATGGTCACAGCAAGCTCCTGGCTGCTGGCTGACATATCCTCAAATCCTCACCTCCCCGAGGTGATCTGCCAATGAAAGCTGCCGGAAGATTGCTGCAATAAAACCCAAAGATACGGAATTACGCCCGCTACTTCTTTAAAATAGCCGTGAAAAACAATTTCATATCATTCCATGAATCCTCATCCGCCTTCGGGTTGTATTCTATGGGCATATTAAATTTCCTGCCGGTTTCAGTACTTCCCGGATTTGTAAAGGCATGGGTTGCATTGGGATAAACGATGAACTTGTAGTTCGCGCCGATCGAATCCAGCTGGTGTTTGAACCCCGAAATATCACTGTCGGGAATAAACTTGTCGCTGCCCCCATGGCAAACCAGCACCCTCGCCTTTAAAAGCGCTTTATCGGCAGGTACGCCGGCAAGTCCGCCATGAAAACTAACCACACCCAGCAGATCGGCCCCCAGTTTGGCAGAATTCAATACCACGGATCCTCCAAAGCAATAACCAATTGCAAAGATTTTATGAGAATCTGTACGGTTGTTTTCGTTGAGTTTTAATTGGGCCGCCTCAAGGATGGATTTTGCAGTGTGTGGATCCTTATAAAATGGAGTTGCAAGTTCTTTGGCTTCTGTCGGGTTTGCAGCTACCTTTCCATTGCCATACATGTCTACTGCCATGGCAATATAGCCCAGCTCAGCTAATTTTCTTGCCCTCATAACCGGATAATCGGTCAGTCCCCACCATTCGTGGACCACCAGTACGGCAGGACGCTTCCCTTTCAGGCTTTGGTCAAAAACGATGACTCCATGATATGTTTTATTGCCGACTGAATAGGTAACTTTCTCCTCTCTGATTTTTGAAACAGCAGAATCTTTTCCAAAACCGGGATTTATTGAAATCATAGTAATAATGATTAATAAAAATATGCGAATTTTAATTTTCACGGCTAACTATTTTAAGTGAGTATTACCGGATAACACAGTAAGCGGACAATTGTTCCGGCAGAAATCTGATTGATTTTATGTGGCCAACCGGTATGCCGATTTCCCGGTTGCCATAAAATCCGGCACACCTGTTCGTTTAAGAAAGGTAATGATATCTTTGTCATTCATTAGATCAGGGATGTTAGATTGATAAAGCAAAGGTGCCGTAAAATCTCAGACTCCCCCATTCAGATGTCTGTTTATTGTATTTCAATATATTACACATGATCCGAATCCTAATTATTTGTTTTGCGGCACTGACGATTAATCTTTTTACGGTCAATGGCCACACGCCGGTATCACCTCCGGACCTTCCGCTTGAGTTCTCCCTTTCGCACGGAACCCATGATGAGTTGATTATCTACATAACCGGTGACGGTGGCTGGAACAATTTTAATCAGCAGATGATTCAGGAATTTGCAAATCAAGGGTATGGGGCTATTGCACTCAATAGCCGGAAATATTTCTGGAGCGGAAAATCTCCGGAAGATTTTGCCCGCGACATCACTCAACTGACCAATTATTACCTTCAAGCCTGGAATAAATCGTCGGTAATTATTGCAGGTTACTCCTTCGGCGCCGATGTGACAAGTTTCCTGCCGAATCGTTTACCGGCAGAATTGCGAAAGAAAATTAAGAGAATCGCACTGATTTCCCCCTCTGCAAGTACCGATTTTGTAATTCGGTTAAGCGATCTGGTGGGAGAAACTGAAAATCTGAACCGCCGGTACAAAGTAAAACCAGAGATTGATCAAATCGGCTTACCTGTGGTTTGCACCTTTGGAAAAGAGGAAGTTAAGGTATTGAAAACCTCCCTGGAAAGCCGAAAAGACTTAAAAACCATAGAGTTGCCAGGGGATCACCGGTACAATAATAATTTTGGGTTGTTGGTAAAAACCTTGGGGTTATGAAAAGCGCTCAAAGAAATCCCCGACAATAAGGCTTTTCGGAACCGGAGGCAGACGGGATCAGTCAATTCTTAACATCAATCACTTATACCCCGCAATGCAAATTTATTAAAGCAATTAAATTGGCTTTACTGATTGGTTTAGACAGATAATCGGTGCATCCGGCTGCCATAACCTTTTCCTTATCCCCTTTTTGCGCATAAGCTGTTTGGGCAATGATAACCACCGATGTATTAAATTTCCGTATTTCCTGAACCGCTTCATATCCATTCATTTCCGGCATCTGGATATCCATAAGGACAAGGTCAATATCCGGATTATTCCGGCAGGCCGCAACCGCTTCAACGCCAGTTCCTGCCTTAATTATTTCCCGTGCAAATGGCCTGACAATAATTTCAAGATACATGGCTGATTCCATGATGTCCTCTGCCACTAATATCTTCATGGTTTTAGAAAGATTTGCCAAAACTACTCCAGATACCCCCTTTTCTACAATATTCCTTTTCTCCGGCTGGGGAGTATAGGGAAGGAAAAAGCAGAAATTTGATCCTCTCCCTTCTTTGCTCTGAACCCAGAGTTTTCCTCCAAGCATTTCAACGAAATTTCTGGAAATTGCCAACCCCAATCCTGCCCCCTGGTAAGCCCTCGAATTAGTTATGTCTGCCTGAATAAAGCGCTCAAAAACAGTTTCCTGCTGCCCTTCCGGAATGCCAATTCCGGTGTCTTTTACAAAAAATCTCAGCAGCGACGAAGCATGCTCAGGCTCTGCTGTAAGAGGTGTTTGTGCGATAACTTCATACCCAAATTCAATTGAACCTGTGTTGGTGAATTTTATAGCGTTTTTAATCAGATTAGTCAGAATGGCAAAGACTTTTTCACGGTCAGTTTTAATGATTGATGCTTTTGATGTCAAACCGGTTTTAAATGAGATGCTCAAACCTTTGGTTTCTGCCTCGGGCTTAAAAAAAGTATAAAGATATTCCAGCTGTTCGTTAATATTGGAATCCTTTATATCAATTTCCATCAGCCCGGATTCGATTTTTGAAATATCAATAATATCATTGATAATATTGAGCATTCGGGCTCCGCTTGCTTCAATGATGCGGATGTATTCCTGCATCTCATCACTGCGTAGCCCGTCTGTTTTTAATAGTTCGGCAAACCCTAATATCCCGTTCATCGGGGTACGGATTTCATGGCTCATATTTGCAAGGAAGGCCGATTTCAGCCGATCGCTGTTTTCGGCATGCTCTTTGGCATCGGTTAAATCCTGCTGTATCTGCTTGTGCTTACTAATGTCCATTATCGACAGATAATAGGAAAGATCGCCTTCGTACATGATCGATTTTCCTTCCACTTCCACATCGATTATCGTTCCGTCAAGTTTCAGATATTTCTTCTCCATCATCGGAACATTGGCTTCTATATTCAGATAACCCATCTTCACACGCTCCTGCATAATCCCATGAAAATCAGGATGTACCCGTTCAAGAATAGGATGTCCTACCAGTTGGTCAATCTGATTCGCACCAAATAATTTAATTGCGGCAGGATTGGCATACCTGATTATTCCGTTCAAATGGATAAGGATTGACAATGGGGCCCATTCAACTACCGTACGGTACCTTTTTTCACTCTCAATTAAGGCATTGTTTTTTGCAAAAAGCTGCTTGTTGGTCAGTAATATCTCTGCCTGAAAAGCGAGCTCTTTATTGAGAATAACCAACTCTGCCGCCCGCTTGGCCTTCTCTTCATTTTGAAAGAGTAGTTCCTTGTTGGCAATGACCAACTCTGCCGCACGTTTTATTTTTTCCTTATTCCGTACTACAAGTTCATCCGATATATGAAGCAGTTCTGCAGTCAGTTCCGTCTTATCATCCTTCAAAATAAGAATTTCCTCCAGTGCCACGATTAGTTCATAGGCCCGCTTTGATTTCTCTTCATTCTGAATGAGCAGTTCTTTGTTGGCTATGACTAATTCCGCTGCCCGTTTAGATATCTCCTCCTTTTGGATGGAGGCCTTACGGTTAGCTTCGGATAACTCCGCAGACTGATCGGTATTTTCATGATCCCGGTCCATAATTTCATTATTAATCATTTCAAGTTCAATATATTGCACCTCCAGTTCATGAATCAACTTTAGCATATCTGATTCAGAGAGATTTGAATTGACCTCAGGAAGTCTCTCCTTTAAAATCCTTTCTGCTTTTTGGCGCAGAATATCGTTGACTATAAATTTATTTTTCATATAATTAGTTATGTTAATCATTTAAAGAACAGGATACCCATTTCAACAAATGGTATCATAACAATCGGGATTCATGAGAATTATTAATAGCATTAAGTTTATTTACAGGAATTCCGACCCGGAACGGGTTTAATTTCTAAAATTCAGGTTAAATGTGGTTTATTTGGATTACAAAATTAATCCCGGGGAGTTTTGTACGTACTTAGATCCGTCCGATTTCTCAACGCAACCTTAAAATCTGAAACCTGGCTCCTGGTCAGGGATGCTTTGGTTAGATTCGTTGATAACTAAATCTTTTATCTTATAACCTTTTGTCGTGTATATTTTCAGGATAACAGACGAGTGAATGTCAATGAATAATGTTCAATATTATTACGTATTGACTATATGATATTTAGAAATATATAATTACGAAATTAATCCTTCTGCCTACTTAATGGCAGGATAACTTAAACTCAATGGTGGCTTAAATGCTACATTTACATATCGAAGACCGATCCCTTATTGGAAATGGGGAGGTAAATCATCTTTTTGGTCCTGAATGAAGGTTCATCGAAGAACCGGCTGATCTCTTTAACCTCCACTTTTTTCTTAAACTCCATAATTTCATCCTCAAAGCTCCCCCCTTTTAAATAGATAATTCCATTAGGGCGGCTATTTTGCGAGTTTCCCGAAATATTCTTTTTTACGAGGCTCACCAATTTAGGGAAGGCTGCCATTGCCCGCGAAACCACAAAATCATATTCATCAAAGATATCCTCTATTTTACCGTGAACTGGAATGACATTCGTAAGCCTAAGCGTCTCAATGACAGCTTTAACGACCCGAATTCGGTTATGCATCGAGTCAATAAGGACAAAGTGACAGTGCGGGAAAAGAATAGCCAGCGGGATACCGGGAAATCCCCCGCCCGTACCGACATCCAGAATACTGCTGCCAGCTTTAAAATGTATCACCTTAGCGATTGCCAGGGAGTGCAAAACATGTTCTTCATAAAATGAGTCCATTTCTCGTCGGGGCAATACCTTGATCAGGGTATTCCACTGCCTGTAGAGTGAATCCAATGCACCGAAGCGGGAAATCTGTTCGGAAGAGAGATTAGGAAAATATTTAAGAAGTATTTGCATACTTGTTCGTATTATAAATCAAGAGTAGCTTATCTTACTGTTTTTCAGCAACTGATGAAGCTGTTTTCGGGACCGGAATAATTGCATTTTAACTGTTCCGATGGGCAGATTGAGTTCAGTTGCGATCTCGGTGTAGGAGCGCTCCCCGAAATAACGCATTTCAAGCGGAATCCGATAGACCGGTTTCATACCCGAAATAAATCTTCGCAGGGTAAGCTTATCCTCATCCTTAATGAAGGCCTCCTCCGGATTGTCCGCATCGGAGGGGAGAGTATCTGCGCCGGATGAATGTCTGAATTTAGGATCATCACTCCTGGAAACAAAGTACCTGTTATCCACCTTTTTTTTCCGCAGGTAATCGATGGTATGATTATGTGCAATTCGAAGAATCCAGGAGCCAAAACCTCCCTGTTGCTCATATTGGTGCAGATTTAAAAAAGCCTTCTCGAAGGATTCCACCGTCAGCACTTTCGCAATCCCCTTATAATTAACCATTTTAAGGACCATGGAAAACACGGGATCCGAGTAACGGCTCATGAGTTGATCAAATGCTTTGAGGTCTCCGCCCCGAATAGCATATACGAGCAATAAATCGTGCGATGCTTCAGTTGAATGGATCGGATTCATTGTTGACTTCTATTAGGAAAACAGATCCAAATTTAATACACCCCGCAGCTAAGATTCGGATTTTAAACGGTTACTTCCGTTTGTATTCGGATTTAACCGGTTATTTTCGTTTGCAAACGCTTTTAATCGGATATTATTCCCTATTATTCAATTTATTTTTGTATATTAGCTCAGAATATTCTGATGTTTTGGGGTTCGAAACATTTTAACTATTCTTTTTTTCTATCATCCTTTCAAATTACAGATTATGGAAAATCGAAAATGTCTTGAATGTTATGAGCAGCTTAGGGGTCGGGCAGACCAGAAATTCTGCAGCGATCAATGCCGGAGTGCTTACAATAACAAGCAATATCTGGCGTCGCATAGCGTAATCAATTCAGTAAACCGGATTCTTAGAAAAAACTATTTAATCCTCTCTGCGCTGAGCTCAGAGGGTAAAATCACAACATCGAAAAGCGATTTGCAGAAAAAAGGGTACCGGTTCGATTATTTCACCTGCACAAGCACCTCCAAATCGAAAAAGGTCAATTACTATTGCTACGATCAGGGTTTTCGGGAATTGGAAAATAACAGAATAACCCTGGTTCAGTATGCGGAAACGGCAAAGTTGCCGGAGGCAAGTCACTGACGGCATTTTTTTGAAACCAGGCACCTATGGCAAAACCGGCTGCAGATCAGGTAGCGTTCACCGGAGCCTGGTTTCATCTTTCACCCCTGCGGAATAAAAACATCCAACTGTCATCCAAGTCCTCCGATTTTAACAGATCTCCTTCAAAATCAGGGGCCTTTACACCCTGATAAAATATATTTTTACCGGTAAACATCCGCGCTTCATCCCACATTCCGCACTCAATAAATGAATTAAGCAACTTCTGTCCACCCTCTACGATCAGAGACAAAATACCCCGCGCATGCAGGTCGGCCAGAATCTGACTAATTTCCTCCCCATTAAAATCAATTTGTCTGAATTCCAGATTAGGGCTGGCCGGAATCTCCCGGGAAGTATAGACAACGGTGGGCACCTGCCCGTCAAACAGGGATAGTCCGGATGGAAGTTTCATCGTTTGGTCGATGACGAGCCGTAAGGGGGGCTTGCCGCACCAATCACGAACCGTGAGCGAGGGATTATCCTTCCTGGCCGTATTTGTGCCGACCAGTATAGCCGATTCATCGGTACGCATCTTGTGAACAGCAATCCGAGACAGATCATTGGTTATCCATGTTGGCTGGCCGTAATGTTCATGCGAACGGTCGATATCGATAAACCCATCGGCCGTCTGGGCCCATTTTAGGATGATAAATGGTCTCTTTTTTTGATGGAAAGTAAAAAAACGGCGGTTTAGCTCCACACATTTTTCCTCAAGATAACCCTGAATAACCCGGCAGCCACCCATCTGAAGTTTTTGGATACCCCTTCCGGCGACCTCCGAAAAAGGATCAACAGTCCCAACAACCACATTGGGAATCTGATGCAGAAGAATCAGGTCAGCACATGGTGGAGTTTTTCCATGATGTGAACACGGCTCAAGGGTAACATAAAGTGTGGATTCCTTGAGAAGCTCCCTCTTTTTTACCCGGTTGACCGCATTGACTTCGGCATGAGCCATCCCAAACTGGCTGTGGTATCCTTCGCCAATGATCACCCCATGATGGACAATAACGCAACCAACCATCGGATTCGGAGCAACTTCACCCATTCCCAGGCGGGCAAGCTCGATTGCACGCAACATGTACTTCTCCTCAACTTCAAAAAGCTGTTCTGTCATCCGCTTTGTTTATCTTTGCAAAAAAAATGCAGGTTACAAGAAAGTTAATATTCGAACAGCTCTCCCCGATCTATCCGCAACAGGAGATCGAAAGTTTGGGTATGCTGATCTTCGAAAAAGTTCTTGGACTTTCCCGGATACAGATCCGGATGAATCAGATTGAAACCATTTCTGCTGCGAATTTAGCGCAAATTAAAGAGATTCTTAGGCGGTTAATCCAATTTGAACCAATTCAGTATATTTTGGGGGAGACCGAATTTTACGGGTGCCTCTTAAAAGTTACCCCCTCAGTTCTTATTCCGCGGCAGGAGACCGAAGAGCTGGTTGATTGGATTATCATAGATTACAGACACTTAACTCCTTCCATCCTCGACATTGGGACTGGCAGCGGATGTATTCCAGTCACCTTGGCGAAAAATATTGCCGGATGTACTGTACAGGGATGGGATATCTCACCAGAGGCCCTGGTTGTGGCCCAGGAAAATGCGATAAAAAATCATGTGAAGGTCAGCTTTCATTGCGTCGATATTTTAAATGCTGTCGTTCCGGTACACTCCGAAAAATTCGATATCATTGTAAGTAATCCACCCTACGTTACTCTTTCCGAAAAACCGGTGATGCATCAAAATGTGATTCACTTTGAACCGCATCTTGCACTCTTCGTACCTGACTCGGATCCTCTGGTTTTTTACCGGAAAATAGCAGAACTGGCAATCCATCAATTAAAACCCGGAGGTCATCTCTACCTGGAGATCAATGAAAAATCAGGAAACGAAACGGCCAATTTATTGAGGATGAAAGGATTTGTTGACATTATTTTAAAAAAGGATATTAACGGGAAAGACCGGATGGTTAAAGGAAAGTGGCCTCAAATGGCCTGAAGATGCCGGACCAGAACCCTGATTCTCTATCACGTCAGACGAATATCCGCTATCGCAAATAAGGTTAATTCAAAAAAACAACAATTACACCTAAAAATAATCCGGAAAACAGAATCTCTGAACCGCTAATAAATCAATTGATTTTGGCTTTTTTTGATTTAGAGGGTAAGGTAAAACTGATAATACTCCCCGCCCCCTCCTTGCTCTCGATATATAATTGGCCACCGTGTTTTTCGATAAATTCCTTGCACAGGATTAAGCCCAGTCCTGTACTGTATTCTCCATCTGTCCCTTTCCGGTTTGTTTCTTTGTTCAGGTGAAAAAGGTTATCGATTAAATGCTGGTTCATTCCAATTCCTTCGTCCTTTACAGAAATCTTAATCCATTGATCTGAAACCGGTTTTGCCGAAACAGTGACATTTCCCCCGGTGTGACTAAACTTCACGGCATTTGAAACTAAATTCCGAAGAATACCCTGCAACATATTTCCATCGGCAAATACGACTATATCCTCTGTAAGTTCATAATGAGTCGTGATATGCTTCTTGTCTGCCATGCTCCGTACAATGTTTAAACTTTCTTCCAACTTGGTCTTCAAGAGATACGACTTAGGTTCGAAGGAGACCAAACCCCGTTGCATCCTGGACCATTCCAGAAGGTTTCCAAGGAGGCTGAACAAATTGGTTGCAGATTGTTTCAATAAAAATGTCATCTGTTGAACCTCGTCGGCACTCAATTGGGACAGTTTTTCAGAAAGCAACTCCGTTAAACCCAGAAATCCACTGATCGGACCTCGCAGGTCATGAGCAATTATAGAGAAAAATTTGTCCTTTTCGATATTTATTTTTAGCAGTTCTTCATTTCTGGATTGGATTTCCTGCTCAGCCTTTTTGCGGAATGTAATGTCTTCTATCATGCAGAGGTGCAACGGCCGGGACTTATCTTCAGTAGAAATCGGGGCAATGGTCATACAGATCCATACAATTGTCCCATCGGACCGGATATAACGTTTTTCCATTTGAAATTTGTTTATCAATCCGGCATTGAGCATAGCCATATTATCAAGATCTTTTTGAATATCATCCGGATGGGTAATACTCATCCAGTCAATAGTGACCAATTCCTCCATCTCCCTCCCTGAAATTCTGGCAAACATCGGATTTACCGAATAGACCCGCCCATTCAGGGAGTCTATCAACGCAATCCCAAAGGGGGACTCATTAAACATGGTTCTGAATTTTTTTTCACTTAGCAGCAATATCTCTTCTGCTTTTTTCCGTCCTAAGATATCCCAGACAAAATCTGCCAACAACGAGACGATATTTACGTCCTTTTCATTATATGGTTTTGGTTTATTTCCAACTCCTAGTAAGGCTACTAATCTACCGCCCCGGATTACCGGGATTACCATTTCACGCATAACCGTTACATGACCGGGGGGAAGCCCTTTTTTTTGAAGTAACGAACTATAGTCATTATGAATTACCGGCTGACGCGTAAGGAGGCAGTCTGCCCAAACACCTGCCTGTGAAATATTGTAACTCATCCCTTTCCCCTCCGCACGGCAAAAATCCCGTTTGGTTTTTGTGGACCAATTTTGCAGAATGAGGCTCTTCTGATCCGGTTCTACAAAGTGGTAAAATCCGATCTCACTCCCGGTTAATTCTTCTGCCTGATTAAGGGTTTCTTCCAGTATGTCGTCAAGTGAATGGTTATCTGCATATTCAGCCAAATGAATTCTGGCCAGATTAAGGTTTTCAGCCTGTACCCGATTACTCATATCCCGAACCGCCGCGAGAATTACAGACCGGCCTCTTAGCTCAAATATACTTGAGGTGATATCCACAGGAAATATGGTACCATCTTTCTTTTTATGAAACCGAAGTTCGATCCGCTCTATTAATTCTGTTCGCATCATCTTTGTTGCCTCGGGTTCGGCTGACAGCTCAAAGTTTTTTAATTTCAGCATCTCATCTTCGGTATATCCATAAAGTAAACATGCCGATTCGTTAACATCCAGAATTCGATACGACTCATTGTCAACAAGAAGGAGAGAATCTTTCTCAATAGCGAAAAGAGTCTTGTGTTTATTTTGATAATCCAATATTTCCTGATCCGCAAGCTCGCTGATGCTTATGTCTACCATAGTCATCAGAATATGTTTTCCGTTTTCCTTGGAGACCCCCTGAAGATGGACATAAAAGGGCAACGTGCCATTAACCGACAACCTCACCTCGCAAAAGGCCATCTCCTGAGAGTGTAATATTTTTTCATAAAAGAGTTTAAAGATGTGTCTTGTCTCCCGGGTAACAAAAAAATCAAAGCTGCGGTATTTTAAACTGGATCGCTCATTACCTAGAATATCTGCGGCTGCCCGGTTTAATGTAATTATTTTACCCTCCTCTGAAAGTAGAAGATAACCAAAAGGGGCAAAGTTGAACATTTCACTGTACCTCCCAACCAGCTTTCTGCTACGGGCCAGTTTAATTTTTTGAATTTCGAGTTCAGATTTGCAAAGTTCAAGTTCATTCAACAGTTTCTGATAATCTCCACGTGCAGGTCTAATGGGCGTTCCAGCCTTTGCCGATTTTTGTTGGTGTATAGCCATAGTATTGATTTTTAAGATTTTTATCCCCTTTAAAGAACTTTGACCATTAAATTTAACGAATAAATCAATCGGTTGTTGCCCGATCCGAATATTTATTCCAGCCGGTCTGTCAGGACACATGCCGTTTTAAAATGGCTGGCACCATTTTTCAAATTGAAAAGATCAACCGAAATGATATAGATTCCAAGACCCGCCTTTTGATGATTCTCTGTGGTGCCATCCCATTCCATTGAATCCTGCGACCCAACCGACAGATTATTAGCCAGTCTTCTGATTTCCGAACCATTTTCATTGAAAATACGAATATTGGCTGTCCATCCGGGTTCACCGGGCGAAAGGTTAATCAATAGCCGGTCATTTAATCCGTCCCCATTGGGGGAAAATATCCGGGGTTTAACAGTAACCACCGCCCTTTTTCCAGTTGCAATCTCAGCTGCCGAATTACGGTATCCCGGGGTGGCAAATCCAACAGTTGCAGAGGCCGAATGCCAGTTTTGGCGATCGCCAGCCGGTTTTGAAAAACTTATTCTTTCGAGTGATACCCCTTTGACATCGTTGAGCAGAGGATCATGCATTTGTTCCAGGTAATGAAACTGATCAATAATGGTCATCTCCCTGTTAACCAGAACGACCAACCCTTCATCCAGATTATAGGTCGGAAATTTAGCCATGCCGAAAATACAGTCGGGACACAGGGAATTATAATTGGTTAATAAAATGGCAGAATTTGAGGTAAACGCTGCAAATCCGCCATCGGGCAATACGTCCGCCAGTGTTGACAACGGATAGAGTGACTTTATTTTATTCGCATTATCCATTGTGGCCAGAAATAAATCTTCAAGGTGAATTTTAAACCCCGAGTGGTTAAAGATCTCCACAAAATCTACACCTCCCGGAAGCGGATTGAAAAGCACTTCGCTGATCAGCAAATCACCCGGTTTAGGGAGATAAAACCAGAATTCGTGATGGTCAATTGGCGCAATGTTTCCGCACTCATCGGTTAATCCTTTACTAATCAATTCATAATAGACTCCACTGGCCATAGAACCATGAGGAAAATATATGGAATACTTATTAAGAAGATAGTCAAAGCGAACACTGTCCGGAAGCGGGAGTGCCGGTACACAAGAAAATACGGAACCGCTAAGCGAGGTACGGTCTGGTCTTTCGGAAACAATGACCTCAAGCAAATCAGGATTTGGTACGCCAATTGAGAGCACATCCGGCGGTTTGGCATCCGGATTATTGCCAAATACGGAGTTTTCAGATCCGGGTGTGCCGCCCGCTTCTGAAATGGTTGTTTCCCAGTTGGACTCTGGTCCGCACCATCGCCTGGGATCGATCCGTTCCAACGAGTACCCCCCATCCTTAAAACCTGCACGGTGCATGGCCGGCGTATAATCCAACGAATCAATCAGCACTCTTGCTGCCGAAAACAGTTTCAGACTAAACCCTGCATTTGCGAGGGTAAGACCCGGAATTTCAATATTAGCGCCATATGCACCCCAAACCGCACTTCCCCCTGTACCTGACAGAATCAGAAAACTGTCAGCCTGGATCAGCTGATCCGGAAGAATCTTTTGCCTTCCGTTCATATCCAAAATCCAGCTTTTGATATCAATCGGGAAACCCGACACATTTTTAAGCTCAATAAACTCAGCATTAGGCAATTTAACCACAGGAACGGGATCGGCCATCACCTCATTAAAAACCAAATCTCCGAAATGAATTAGCGCATCCGTTATATTCGCTTCGTATTTCACTGAATTACTATCACTTAATGCGCGAAGTGAATTTTGGTCAGGATCAAAATTTCTGATAGACCCGGCTGCCCCCACATGATTTTCCCCGGAATAAGTAGTGAACATAAACTGAAGACAACTTTCATTTAATGTTAAATACACTACATATAAAATAAATCCGTAAATAATTTTATCCATTTTTCGTATATTATTAAGAATAATGAATATTTTTGCCCTGTAAAGCCATCGGAATCAGCCTGAAAATGGCTTGAATGAATAAAGTTAATAAAATTAGTCCGGAAACAGAAGGGACCGGAGAAGATTTAAAGCCATATTAGTATTAAATGGGATCTCTTTGAGTTAGAACTTTTACCAGATAAGATTTCTGCCTTTAAGGGTTTTCGTCCGCATTCGCGGAATTAAAAACTGAATAGATATGAGAATAGCAATTGTTGGGGTTAGTGGAGCAGTAGGGCAGGAATTTCTGCGGGTGTTGGATGAGCGCAATTTTCCGCTTGACGGACTGGTTATTTTTGGATCAGGACGAAGTGCGGGTAAAGAGTACACTTTCAGAGATAAAAAATTAACTGTCAAAGAATTGCAGCACAACGATGATTTTAAGGGAATCGATATCGCCCTTGTTTCCGCTGGTGCAGGGATCTCGAAGGATTTTGCACAAACGATCACCAAATTCGGAACTATCATGATTGACAACAGCAGTGCTTTCCGGATGGAAAGCGATATCCCGCTGGTAGTTCCTGAAGTAAACGCCGCCGATGCCAAAAATATGCCACGGAAAATTATTGCCAATCCCAACTGTACTACAATACAATTGGTGGTAGCATTAAAGCCGATCGAAAACCTTTCACACATTACCCGGGTGCATATTGCGACCTATCAAAGTGCGAGCGGTGCCGGAGCTTCGGGAATGGACGAGTTAGAGGCACAGACCAGGCAGGTAGCAGACGGGGAAGAGCCAACCGTCGCTAAATTTGCCTATCAGCTGGTCCAGAACCTGATTCCCCATATTGATGTGTTCACAGACAATGACTATACTAAGGAGGAGATGAAAATGTTCCACGAAACACGCAAAATCATGCATTCCAATGTCATGGTAAGTGCTACCGCCGTGCGTGTTCCGGTTTTACGTGCCCATTCGGAGGCAATCTGGATTGAAACAGAAAAGGAAATTACCCTTGCGCAGGCCAGATCAGCTTTTGAAAATGCAGAAGGAGTTATTGTCATTGACAACCCTTCAGAAAAACAATATCCAATGCCATTGTACCTGGCCGGCAGAGATGAGGTTTTTGTCGGAAGGATTCGCAAGGACATCACAAATCCGAACGGGCTGGCATTCTGGACCGTCTCGGATCAGATCAAAAAAGGAGCAGCTCTGAATGCCGTACAGATCGCAGAATACCTTGTCAAAGAAGGAGTTGTAAAATAGACTAGCTTGGTATTTTTAAATATTTATGAATAAAGGCTGCCCGAAATGGCAGCTTTTATCGTATATTTATGTTTGAAATCCAACAATGGCATGCGCTAGCTTGTCCCGAAAAATGATTTGACTTTTAAGAAAGTTTTTGGCAAGCACCCTCATATTCTAAAAAGCTTTCTTAGCGCCATAATGCCTCTTGCGGAAGGATAAAAAATTGTATCCCTCGAATATTTGCCGGCCGAACTGATTCCTGAAATTCCGATGTTTGCAAATTCAATCGTGGACGTGAAGTGCATCGACGAAAAAGGGCAGCAGTTTATTATTGAGATGCAAATGATCTGGACTGATAGTTTTAAAAGCAGGGTGCTGTTCAATGCCTCCAAAGCGTATATTAAACAGGGGGGCCGAAAGATTCAATACAAAAGTTTACAACCGGTCTACTCACGGATCATCATTCATGAAAATTTTGACAATAAACCGGATATCTATATCCATCATTATCAACTTATCCATACTCAGGATAGCGAGGATGTGATGGAAGGGCTGGAATTTGTTTTCATTGAACTCCCGAAATTTCAAGCCAAAAAATTTACCGATAAGAAATTACACGTATTATGGCTGCATTTTTTATCTGAAATCGAAGACTTGCAGGAAGGTCTATCCCCCGATTTTTTAGATGTCCCGGAACTCCGGGAGGCTTCCGAGCTGATTCTTGAGAGCGCTTTGACCAGGGGTGAGCTGGAAACCTATGACAGATACTGGGATATTATCAACACTGAAAAATCATTTAAAGCGGATGCTTACGATAAAGGAGTAGAAAAAGGAATGGAAAAGGGGATAGTGAAGGAAAAGACCATAATTGCCCGAAATCTCAAAATACTTGGTCTTTCAAATCCGGATATTTCGAAAACCACCGGTTTATCTGAACAGGAAACCGAAAAATTAGGAGAATTAACTGATTAAGAGATAATCGAAAAACCTAAGTAATAAGAACAATATAATGTCGTAATTACTTATTTCCACTTTGGATCTCCCCCAACCCCTCCCAAGGAGGGAAGTAACGTACAGATTACTGGGCAAAAGTCTCCCCTTTGAGGAGATTTAGCGGGGTCAAAAAGGAGAAAATCAGAACTTTAAATATACATTATATCTTTTCGATTACTTAACATCCAATTATTCCAATTCCGATCCTCCGTTCACGCCTCATCGAAAACCTGGTATAAAAAATCGTTAAAGGGAAACCGCCGGATATGGATATCCTTAACTTGTTCGTAGATCACCTTTTTAAACTCTTCGACATTGGTTTTCTCCTTGGCAGATATAAAAAGTGAAATGTTTTCATGTTTGCCCATCCACGATTCTTTCCAGTCCTCAAGGTTCATATTCTCTTTGGTTGAAGGCAACAGATCATCTTCCTCCTTTTCAACATAAGTAAAAGCATCAATCTTGTTGAAAAGGTAAATCATCGGCTTATCCGCCGCACCAAGCTCCGCAAGCGTTTTATTCACCACCTCAACCTGCGATTCAAACCCGGGATGTGAAATATCAACAACATGAATCAGCAGATCGGCCTCACGCGTTTCATCGAGCGTCGATTTGAAAGACTCTACCAGATGGTGGGGCAGCTTCCGGATAAATCCGACTGTATCAGTAAGCAGAAAAGGCAAATTCCCAATTACAACTTTTCTGACTGTGGTATCCAAAGTGGCAAACAATTTATTCTCCGCAAAAACATCCGATTTACTGATCAGATTTAATATTGTTGACTTCCCCACATTGGTATATCCGACAAGAGCGACGCGCACCATCTTTCCACGATTACGCCGCTGGACACTCATCTGACTATCGATCTTCTCAAGCTGAACTTTTAAAAATGAAATCCGGTCAAGGATGATCCGCTTGTCTGTTTCAATCTGAGATTCACCAGGCCCACGTGTGCCGATACCCCCTTGCTGACGCTCAAGATGAGTCCATAAGCGGGTCAGTCGCGGAAGCATATACTTACACTGTGCCAGTTCAACCTGAGTCTTGGAATGAGCCGTTTGAGCACGTTTTGCAAAGATATCCAGGATAAGGTTAGTCCGGTCGAGAATTTTACATTCCAAAGCTGGCTCAATATTCCTTATTTGAGTCGGAGTCAGCTCATCGTCAAAGATTACAGCATCAATGGCATGCACCCTGACAAAATCAGCAATTTCCTTCAGCTTACCAGTACCCACAAAAGTGGCCGTGTTGGGATTCTCCAATCGCTGGACAAATCGCTCCCAAACCTCTGCACCTGAAGTATCTACAAGGAAATCGAGTTCGTCGAGATATTCATTGGCCTGTTTTTCATCCTGACGGCCAGTTATCAGACCAACAATCACTACTCTCTCTTTCTGAACCGAAGTATCATGCAATTTCACCATACTGCAAAAATAGTCAAATTTGATCAGAAAATTGATTCCTGGCCAATCGATGATACATGACGAAAATTATACCTATCGGGTTTTAGATTTAAACTTAACTATGGGTCTAGATTCCATGGTCTATTTTTTCTCTCCGTCCACAAATTTCACTCCAAGCGTCATAATATCGGCCCGTAGTCCGTCAGACCGGTCAAAATGGCTATATTTTAGATTGACACTTTTCAACCCTATCGATCCTATCCTGAATTGGGTGAAGACATCTGTATAACCTAATGCAAGGCTGTATTGCTGACTGTAAAATTTGGAGAGATCATAATCAGAAGTAAAATATTTCTCGGTCGAGACGTGGGTCTCATAAGGTCCGAAGTAATCAACCTGATTTTGTGTATAGAACCGGTAAGATGGAGTGAGGGTAAATGACTGACCGAGTTTAACCGGTAAATCAATATTAACGGTATGGGCCCTCAATCCCCAGTCATCGTAGTAATACCGGTAATAGCTTCTGAGTACAAAGGTTTCGTTGAGATAATAATTCATTCTCACCCCCACCGGAATCTTAAACCTGCTGTTCGGCAGCTTCTCGATCGCATCTGCAAGCTGGTAAACCCCAAGATTGGTTGGAGAGGTATAGCTTGAGATATAACTGGCAACGCCAATATAATATCTTGGTTTATCGGCAAAATAGATTCGATGGTATGGTGTTGAAAGCATCCCCTGCTGCAGGACAAGATCGAAAAAGAGGGCAACCTGAAACCGCTTGCTTAAGATTTGGGATCCATAAAATGATAATGAGTAAGAATCCCTTCCATTCGATGTCCAGGGGACGAATCCTGTAGGATTATAGGAGTTTGAGGTGACAATAGTTCCAGTCTGATCCAATATATTAACGCCTGAAAAATAGCCGGAAGTCTGAAAATTATTTCCATAAAGTAATTTCTCCTTTAGCTCCGTTGGGTAAATTGAGCGCCATTTATCCAGAAACACCAACCCTTTCACCCCAATTTCAGTATTCTTGTCGTTGTACAATTTGGTGAGGTTTCCGCCAAATCCGAATGATTTATAGGTAAATTCGTTCGATATTGAGATATTGGATCCCCAGATCAGGTTCCTGTCGTCGGAACTGTGGCTATAATTCGTGCTAAGATTTTTTAAATTTTCGGAATGTGAAGCGCCTGTAGAGGCAAGCCATGGGGTACCTGTTGGAATACCCGGAGTTGCAGGGGTGACAGGATTGCCTGGGGTTACAACAACACCGCCACCACTTCCGGAAGAGGCTCCACTTGTAATAATACCGTTAATTTTACTCCAGTTAAGACTTTTTAATGGCGCTGAAGAATTAACCATAAATGGATTTATATTGCTGGAGGATGCCGAGGTGTAGGCCGAGATTCCGGCATCAACGGTTAAAACATCATCCGCATTTAGCGGGATACTGACAACCAGGGTTGCCGTCTGATCCGAGAGATTTTCAGTGCCTATACCCCCGTTTACCGGCGAATGGATACCATCCTGCTTATAAAGGCTCATAAGTAAATCGATCTCGGTATTCTCCAAAACCTTCTTCTTATAAACTTTTGAAGAATCAATAATCTGGGCACTCCCCGACTGAGAGAAGGCACAGATGCAGATAAGGGCCAATAGTGACCTCTGAATGGTTAAAACTAATTGCATCCGCATCCTCCTCCGGTCTTCCCGCCATTAGCACCCGAAGCTCCTTCCCTGTATACCTGAAAAGTGCTTTCAAAACGCTCGTTCTCATGAGATGATAATTTCATATCCGGATCATTCAGATATACCTTCTGGTACTCCTTGACAGCCACACAGGAAGAAAGAATTACCATCAGGATGATTAGGAGAAAAATATTTTTTTTCATGGTTTATATGGGTTCATTTTTACATGGTCTGATTCATATATTTTGCCTCGTTCGTCGACAACGATAAAGTCGATCCCTTTAAATTGTTTTAAAAGATTTATTCCGATATCCTTACCCATCACAAAAATTGCTTTTGTAAGTGCAGTAGAGAGCTCAACATTCGGACCAAAGATCGTTACACTTGAAATTCCCTGAACGGGCCACCCGGTTCGGGGATCGATGATATGGGTGTATCGTTTCCCGTTAAACTCGACATAATTCTCATAATTGCCTGAGGTTCCTATCGCTTTCCCGTTATATTGAAACCACGAAAAAACCTTCTCTTTGTTGAATGGGTTCGTGATCCCGATCACCCATGGCTTTCCGTCTGGCTGCTTTCCCCATGCGGTAATATCACCGGAAGCATTCATAATTCCCCCTTTTACACCCATGGACTTTAATAATTCAGCCCCTTTATCTGCTCCATATCCTTTACCAATCCCCCCAAAGCCAAGCCGCATACCTTTCAGTTTTAAAAAAACCGTCTGATTCTGCGGATCCAGTAAAATATTCTTATACCCCACCTTTGATGCGGCGGCAGCTACCTCTTCAGCGGTAGGTAACTGTTTCATCGACCCATCGAATTTCCAGATCTGATTCATCGCCGCCCAGGATATGTCAAAGGCTCCATCGGTTAATTCTGAAATTTTAATGCTTCTAACAATCAGATCAAAAACCTCTTTGTCAACCTTTACCGGACGAATCCCCGCATAAAAATTAACATGCGAAATCTGGGTTGTCGAATCCCATTCCGAGATTAGATGTTCAATACGGGTCACCTCACCCGCGGCAATATCTATAAATTTATTTCCTTCCGCCTCATTGGCTGCTATTACCGTAATTTCGTAATGGCAACCCATTAATTTTAATGTTCTGGCGTACCTCTCCTGGCCCTGAATTAATCCAGCGCATAAAACAAGTATAAATGGAAGTATTTTTTTCAAGATTATTTCTTTTCAATCGAATTCAGCAAGGCGATATATGCCCGGGGAGTCACATTTTTGTAGCCAGTCGATCCCAACATTCTCCCGTTTTTATCCAAAATCACCACATAGGGAAATAGACCCTGCCTGTTATAGGTCTCAGCCAGCTTATCATTGCGATCCTGCTGTTCTTTGGACAATGCATTCAACTTCTTCTTTGGAAAATCCGCCCGTAATAGCACAAAATGAGCTTTTGAATATTCGACAAAATCATGGGACTCCCAGATATTCTTCTCAAGCTTCATGCAAGGAATGCACCAATCAGATCCTGAGAAAACCAGTACGATATTTGTCCCCTCCTTTTGAGCCCTGACTTTGGCAGCATCAAAACTGGTTTCCCATTTTTGAGCAGACAAGGTTATAGCCATGACCATAAAAATTGCACTAGTAAATAGTCTTTTCATTTTCTGCTTATTTTAAAGATGAAAGCCAACCCCAAAAATCCGGTCAATCGGTCATGCAAGATTAAAAAATTATTTTAGATTCCCATTTAAATAGATGCCAATGATCATAGTTTTATCAAATTTTAATATTTATAGGTTAAAGAGGAAGAAAATACAATACACCCTTCTCTGCAAAAACTAATTAGATTAATCCGATGAGACGGTGGCACAAAAGACAAAAAGAGTTCTAATAATTTACCTGGAAAATATCAGATAATTCATTATTAATCGATTACAAATTCAACATTGGATCGAACGCCTATCCTGGCAGATACTGTTGGCAGCGTCTCCTTCCCTATTCCAAAAGCATTTCGGTCGAGTTTGCCCGTAATGGTAAATCCGTGAGAATATTTTTGCGAGAACGGATTTTTAGCTTTCCCGTTATAAACAACATCGAAAGTAATCGGCTTGGTTACTCCATGAATGGTAATATTGCCTGTAAGCTTATAATCCCGGTCGCCAACCTTTCGGAATGAGGTGCTTTTAAAATTCATGGTCGGGAATTTAAAGGTCTCAAACCATTTTTCGCGTAATTCATTATCCCGAATCTCCACCTCAGTACTGACCGATCTGACATCAGCCACCAATGTTATCTGCGCATCAGAAAAATCATCCTTTTCAGAGACAAGGGTTACTTCAAATATCCTAAAAATTCCCTCAACAGAGGATATCCCCAGGTGAAAAGCACTAAATGTCAACCGGGAATGATATTTATCAAATGAATAAATAGTTTGTGAAAATAAGGCTGTTGACATGAGAAGTCGCCAAACGGCAAGTATGATATATTTTTTCATTGGATCTAATTTTTATTGAAAGCAGCTTATTCAAAAGTAAGCATAAATTGATGGTAAACTCCATTTAAGTCATAAGATCAATTTAATGTCGTAATTATTTGTTTCCCCTTTTGACCTCACCAAGCCCCGGACCTCCCCAACCTCTCCAAGGAGGGAAAAGGAGGGAAAAGGAGGGGAAAGGATGGGATTAAAAGAAAGGTATTGTTCAGAATACCTGAGATTTAGAGGGGTTAAAGAGAAGAAATTCGGTATTTTAAATAGCATATTATATCTTTCCGATTACTTAATTTTGACACTGTCATTCAAACTGTAGAAAGGCAGGGAGCCAATCAACCCGAAGAGAGGGATAATAACAAGTTTTCTCTGCTTTTAAAGCATCCCCAAATGCTAAATACCCAATTTGTGAAAAGCGGAATATAAAAGGTCATGATCCGATTACTTTTATCGAGTTAACCATATTTTGCAGGCATTAAGTCGATTGTTTCTGAAGATCTGCCAGATTAATTTGACACCATAAAATTTTGAAGGGTGTTAGGCCGTTAAGGATGAAATAATTTTTTATATTTGCAGCCTCAATCAGGGGGATTAGCTCAGTTGGCTAGAGCGTTTGACTGGCAGTCAAAAGGTCGTCGGTTCGATTCCGACATTCTCCACTCTGAAAATCAAGACCTTGCAGCGATGCAAGGTCTTTTTTTATTTCTGGAGTGCCCATCTAGAGTGCCCTTTGAGTGCCCATTTTGATTTTTTGAGGGAAATTTCTATTTGATTTCACTTACCGTTTAATCTGGAAAAGCAGACCTTAAAAACTACCTTCTTTAGGGGATTACAAATTAATTAATGCCGAATTTATGTCATTAATTTTGAGGCAATTATTGAGAACAACGCAAAGTGGATAATCGAGTCGGCACGTCAAGTACACTGCCCTTCTTTCATTATTATTCTATTTTTCTTGTATTCAGATACAGAGTTTGTAACTAGGTCTACATTAATCTATATTTAAGTAATGTTATTTGCTTAGTTGTGGCATAGCTGAAATTCTTTTTGAATTCAGCTTTTGAAAGTCTTTGTATGGCATCCCAGCTCCTGTTACAAATTGTAATCCAAATACGATTCTCATCCAATATATCATATAAAACATCCTTTTCAAAAGGTAATAGTTTGCTAGTTTTCTTATCTATAATAATTATGCTTTGGTTACAAATCGCATATTTATTTTTAATATTTTTATTCAAATTAAAATTAAAAACCTTCAGGTCTTTTGGCGAAAAGACTACTTTATTACCAAATCTAGAACAGTTAATTTTTCCAGATTTAACCCAGTTTCGAATTGTCTTTTCACTTTTATCTAGTATTACAGCTGCTTCTTTTACCGAATACGAACTCTTATCTGGCTTTGGGTTAGATCCACTACCTTCCTTAGATTCTTCCATTTTTTTTTGATAATCAATAAATTGAGGTAAATATTCCTGCATTTTGTGCACAATGTCTGAGATAATTTCAGGTCTTAATCCTTTAATATCCTTAGACAATAAACCTTTATAGGTTGCAAAAAAAACAAAAAACTCCTCAATTGTGATTCTCATTTTTTCAAGTTTATTTAAAAATAAAAATTGAAAACTTAATTAAAACTGCATTTTTTCTATTTCCTCACGAATTTTCATCTGCCCATTCTTCTAAAACTTCCGAAAACTTCCCAAATCTTCCACATGGAAATCTTACGATACTATAAAAAAGTGGAAGAATTAGGAAAATACCTTACTTTTTTGGAAGCATAAATAAAAATTTATATAATTGGTTAATAGCGCATTACATTTGTAACGAATTATAAATAAACTATTATGATAATTAAAAACACAGTCCCAAAATTGTCAATACTGACAAAAATAAAAGCATTAAAAAATATGACAACTCAATCTCAGATGAGTTATGTCAGCACTCTAAAATTTTCAAGAAAAATAATTATTAATCTTATAAATAACAAGATTATGAATATAAAAATTTCAAAATTAAAAATCAATCCATTCCATTTTAAGATTTCCCATACCAATGAAAATAACGATTTAGTTGGAAGTATCAAAGAACTTAATACCGGTAAAGATCCACCGGCAGATTTTCCTTTCAGAAGTGTGAAAATGAAAGAAAACTCAATTCAAAAATAGTGTTTATTTCGAATTAATGAAGATTTATTGTAAAACTAAAATTAAGAATTTATGATTGTAGAACTCGAAAAATTGAAAATCCATAGTATTCATAGTGAAATCTATGCTGCAAATGAGTTTGAAGACTTGAAACAAAGTATTCAAGAATCAGGTTTGCTTGAAAAAATCGTTGTGAACAATTCCAACGAATTGGTTATACTGAGCGGAGTTCGCCGCTTTCATGCTTTAAAAGAACTCGGCTATACAGAAACAGACGTAATTGTGCGCAATACTTCTACTGACGATGAGCCTCTAACAGTCATCTCTTTTAATAAGCAGAGACAAAAAAAAGCCAGCGAAATACTGAACGAGGTTGAGCACCTGAAATTAATCTGGTCCGCAAAGCGTGGTCGTAAATCAGCAAATGACGATACTAATGAAAAAGTTGACACAAGAGCAAGAATCAGTCAGGCTTACCACATAAGTGCCGGTAATATCTCGAAGTTAGAACAAATAAAAGATAAAAGCCCTGAATTGATCGCCAAAATCGATCAGGGCGATCTTTCTATTAACCAGGCGCATAAGATCGTCGACATTCAAGAAAAGAGAAAAAAGGTTATTGATTTAAATGCGAATTTACCAGAGGTCATTTCAAATGACTATTATAAAATCTTCAATAAATCATCTGATGATTTATCAGATATCCCTGATGAATCAGTACAGATGGTCTTTACTTCCCCACCTTATTGGCAAAAGCGTGTGTATTCAAATGACGAGAATGAGCTTGGCTCAGAAAAAACACCGGAAGAATACATTAATCGTCTTGCTGATCATCTTTATGCTTGCTACCGTGTATTAAAGCCAGGTGGTAGCTTATACTTGAATTTGGGTGATACCTTTGTAGATAAATGCCTACAGTCCATTCCACACAGAGTACAATTAGCATTGTCGAAAAAAGGTTTTATTCTCCAAAATACGATAATTTGGCTCAAAAAAAATCCCCTCCCCGGCAATGGTAATCTAACATCATCGTATGAATTTATCTTCCATATGGTTAAATCAAAACGTTACCTTCACCACGAAATCTTAGCACCAGTGCAATGTGTGTCAACACCAAAAGTCACTCTGATTAACAGAAAGGGTAGCAAAGTACAGTTATCAGATTATGGTAACGTTAATATTACCGGGTTAAAAGAAGGCAAGAAATTGCAAGATTTCTGGACGTCGTCAGATATCGTTTATACCGCTGTTGCTAATCAAGCGGCTGTAAAAAAATATGGAGGTACAGACCATCCTGCTCCGTTCCCATCTGAAATTTGCATCCTTCCAATATTGCAATCAACTAATCCCGGTGATACAGTTCTAGATCTGTTCTCCGGCTCGGGTACAACCGGAGAAGTTGCTCTTCTGCTGGGTCGAAAGTACATCGGTTATGAAATGAATCCAAGCTACAACAAACTACAAGTAGCAAGACTTGATGATGCCATCGCAAAGTATAATCAAGCCGAATTAAAGAAAGCTGCATAGTCCTAAAAAACAGTGCTAATAGATTAATCTAAAGCTGGCCGGCGTTAGAATTGTTATCTTCTATTTTGAGACAAATATTTATGTTTCACATACAAGATTTTGTGTGACTTAGCTTTAGCTATGTCTGAGTGTGAACAAAAAAAGAAGCCATATATCTTTGATTAAGAATGTTTTATGACTGAAAGTAATGAAAGATACTGAATAATGTAATTAAAACTTATTACCAAGCTCAGATGCCGAAGATTTGAGGCAGGCAGCTTAATTAATGAGGCAATATTAATAAAAACTATTAAATGAGAAAGTACTATAATAATCGTGAATATGGTTAGGATAAATCTTCAATCACGATATATGATCTATTACCAAGTGATTCAGTCAAGAAGTTGCGACATATGTTCCAAAAGTCATAAGAACTAAAACGATTAATGAATAAATGCAGAGCATTAGATATTACAAAAAAATAAATAATTTAAAATTAAACAATATGTTAAATAGAGCACAAATTGCAGCAAATGAAAAATACTTTACAACGGTCTTTAACACTAGTAAAATGTATTTTTGGCCAGATGAAATAGAAGTGTATATCATTAATGGTAAGGCCATTACATGTAGTTCAAGAGGGCTTAATGCGCTAAAGAGAAATACAAGTCAAAAATTTCTATCCAATTATTCATTTATTATCAAATAAGTACAAATAATAAAAAACAAAAATTAGGAAACAGAAATTAGAACGCATTGAAAAAGGAATTAACAATGTTCAATAAACCTATTATTGAACATTATTTCTCTTTCAATCTCATTATCAAAGACTTACATGCTTATTCAGATACGACCTGAAAAATTAATGGTTATTATCCTTAAGATCAGGCGGTTAATGAAGAATAATTCCTTAGGTTAGCCCCGAAATCAATAATTCGTCTTATGAATAAAACAAGTGATTATCTGGAGTATGACGTGGCGTTAAACAAAGGTCTGAAATTATTAAACGACAAAAAAATGTGCGTATTTGGTTTTTACATCATTTTTAGCATTAACACCGGATTACGGGTTTCCGACGTCCTGAAATTGAAACATTCTGATCTTTCGGCAGACAAACTTTTCCTCAAGGAGAAGAAAACCAAAAAAGCCAGAGAAATTAGTTTGAATAATGTAGTAAGGAATTCCTATCAAACCATGTTGGTAACGTTGAATCTTAAAAATGTCAATATTGACGAAAATTACATTTTCCTTTCCCAAAAAGGAACAGTGTACCGGACTCAATCAATAAATGTTATTCTGAAAACTTTGTTCAACACCAAAAGACTGCAGATTTCATCGCATTCACTCAGAAAAGCATTTGCCCGTAAAGTTTATGAAAACATGAATGAAAGCGAAAATGCACTTGTGCTTTTATCTGACATTTTTAACCATTCCAATATAGCCATCACCAGGCGATATCTCGGAATCCGTCAGGATACCATTGACAATATCTATTTAACGCTGGAATAATTGAATTGGAACCGGAAAATTTAAAAAAAGTAAATCAAAGGTAAATGGATAATAATGGATTAGATAGAATTTATTTGCACGATGTCCTTGTGAAAATCGACAAAAAGGACATCCGAACAGCCCTTAAGTGGTGTGAAGAGAACTATGTAAATGTTTTTTCAGATACTTCAGGGAAATTCATCATTCAGTCTGAATTTGATCTTGCTTACAATAGACCAATTATTGAGTTATACAAAAAGAGATATGGTGACCAGTGGCTCAAAGTTTATAACCTGTCAAAAGAAAATAATTTGCATCTATTGGAATCTTCCAATGATTCGTCTAGGTCAATCAATAATTATAAACCGCTAAGCCGCGAAGCCCAGGACTTCTTAAAGAATTGTGCCTAATGAGAAAAACACTGGAATATCAGAAATTGAACGGACTGTTTGTCTTTTGCAATAAATGTAGAAGTGATATCAATGGTAAATCCCAAAAAGCAAAAAATTGCAATCATCCACTGGAAAGTCAGGCGTATAAAGCGATCGTTCGGATTCCAAATTCCGGTTATGATCGTAAAACCAAAATTCTTATTGCCAGGAATTTTGAAGATGCAGTTTTAGAGTTTGTTGATTTTAAAAAGCAAGTTAAGAATCCATTCACCAATTCAATAAAAACTAGTAAGCCTGTAAAGACTAATTTATTGATTGAGTTAATGACAAAATATATTGATTACATGAATGATGTGAAGGTTCCCCATCACATGAAAAAACATCTCACTAAGTCGCACATTCAAACTACAAAGGTTTTTCTTCAAGACTTTGCCAAATTTTTAAAAAGAGCGGGCTTTAACTTAAAATCCACAGAACTCAAAGCAATCACCGATTCTGTTGTTGGAAAGTACTGTGAATATCTTGAGAACAAAGATTATAGCAACTACACTTACAATGCCAAAATAAAAACAATGAGGACTTTCTACAATTACCTGATTGAGAAAGAAGATTACGAGATAAAAAATGTTTGGAAAAAGGTTAAACTCAAATCTGAAAAAGGGACTGATGAAAGTATTTCAACGGAAGATTTTTATGGTTTATTGGAAGTTGTTAATGAAACAGATTCTTTTGATCAAATCGGTAAGACCAGACGTAACATGTATAAACCATGGATTATAGACTTAATCAAATTAAAAGCATATACGGGCAGAAGGAACGCTGAACTATTTGCTATGAGATGGAATATGATTCACTTCGAGAATGGACAGCCAGTCTATGTTCAAAGTCCCAATATCAAAATCAACAGACAGCAGAATAATTTTGATGAAAAAGATTTTCAATTTGCCTTTGTTCCGGTTGCAGAGGAGTTATTGGAACTATTGAATGAACTAGGGCTCCGGAAAAATTTGAATTCCGAAAGCTATATAATTGCACCGGATGTATCCAACCGCAAATATCTTGAAGATTTTGCCAGTAAAAGTTTTACTTTCTTCTTCAAGAGATTAAACAGAGGCTATTCCAGACAATTTAAACATTTTCGGAAAACATACATTACCCAAGAAGATTTATTCATTAATGGAAGGATTTCAATGCAACACAGCAATTATGATATTACTTCCAAATATTACATTAACAGAAAAGAAATTGCAAAACAGATGGTAGTGCAGGGTTTTAGGGTATTCCCAAAGCAATTTATTGTATAGTGATTAATTAGAATGGAAAAGATTTGAAGAACTCGTTGCAGGTGATATTTATCGTCAAAATATTGTATATTTGCATTAACGCAATGTGCATTACAGTAATGCGAGTTACAATAAATAATAAATAAGTATTATGAAATTCTATAACAGAGAGAAAGAGTTGGAACTTTTGAGTTCAATCAAAGAGCGATCAGCAACGGATGCCCAAATGACTGTCGTTGTCGGTCGTCGTCGTATCGGAAAGACTAGTCTGTTAAAAAAGGCTTTTGAGAATGAAGATACTGCCCTTTATCTATTCGTAACCAAGAAAAATGAAATTCTTATCTGTGAAGAATTCAAAGAAGAGATTGAACGTAAACTTCAGGTGAAAACTTATGGCTTGATTACTCATTTTAAAGATTTATTCCAATACCTGATGGAACTGTCTGAAACCAGAAATTTCACACTAATAATTGATGAGTTTCAGGAATTTTATTCTGTTAATCCATCCGTTTACAGTGAGATGCAGAATATCTGGGATGGTTATAAAGATAAGAGTAAAATAAATCTGATTTTTTGTGGATCCATTTATTCTTTGATGAAGAATATTTTTGAGAATTCAAATGAACCACTTTTTGCAAGGGCAACCGAACGGATTCACCTAAAACCATTCAATGTAAATACACTCAAGGAAATACTTGCAGATAATTATCCAAAATTCAAAGCAGAAGATTTATTGGCATTTTATACCTTTACTGGTGGAGTGGCAAAATATGTAGAATTATTGGTCAATAAAAAAGCTATTACATTGGCAAAGATATTGGATGAAGTGTTCAGGGATAACTCCCTGTTTATCGATGAAGGAAGGAATGTATTGATTGAAGAATTCGGGAAGGATTATGCCACTTATTTTTCAATCCTATCATTGATTGCATCATCAAAAACATCCCGTTCAGAAATTGAATCTATTCTGGAGATAAGTGTGGGTGGATACCTGGAAAGAATGGATAATGATTTCAATTTGATCCAAAAGGTACGTCCTATGTTTTCCAAACCCGGTGGACGGAATATTAAATATGCGATTGTGGATAATTTTCTCAATTTCTGGTTTCGCTTCATCTACAAATACCAAAGCGCCGTCGAAATTGGAAATTTTGAATACCTCAGAACCATTGTTGAGCGGGATTATCCAACATACTCAGGGAAGATATTGGAAAGACATTTTACAGAAAAGTTTGCGGCTCAGCACCTTTACTCGGCAATAGGAACCTACTGGGAGAAAGGGAATCAAAATGAAATTGACATTATTGCTGTTAATGATCTTGAAAAGATAGTTTTGGTTACAGAAGTCAAACGCAAAAAAGAAAATATCAGCATACCCTTATTGCAGGAAAAGGGGAAGAATTTACAAGTTCAACTAAAAGAATATACGTTTGAATACCAGGGTTTATCTATGGATGATATGTAATCTCATACCAAATTAGATTGAAAATAGTAGTGCATTGTAACTCTAAATAGACTGCGGAAAACCCAGTTTAAATGCATGTAAGATCATTGATAATTTACATTACCAAATTCTAACTTAAAAATCAAAAACCTTTCACAATGAAACAAAATCAAAAACCAAATTCACTTCCCAAATCAATCAATACCATAGATGATGTATGGGAGTTCTTCAATTATCTGCACAAGGTAGATGGAGTGCTTTTTCATCCTGAGCAAGATTTTGATTGTTATATAAACGGGGAAACCCATAAACCAACTTATACTAAGCAAGAGGCAAAAGAAAGAAATAAACTAATGCGGCAATGCTTCGAGGTCTGTGCAGAAAATAAATATGATATATTTCACGTTGGTATAGAGGCTATTAAGAGAAATCTCGGTAATGACAATTCACCTGAATCAGGAAAAAATCAAACAAACATTGCTGTTTGTATTCTTAGTGAAGATTATGTGGATACTGAAACAGGAGAAGTTCTTGGATTTTCGACAAATAAATCTTATACGATACTTTATGACCATCCACTTTGGGTAAAAATAGGACATCCAGACTTTGAATGTACAACATTCACTAGATGGGACTTTGAAAAGCATTTTAGGTACGCAGAGGTAGGTGAAAAATGTCTTTAGGCTTGCCTGACGCAGTAAGATGACCTCACATTTTGGCGCAAATTTGATATCATATTTCAGATTTAAAGATCTGGTTTTCTTAATTTTTACAGTCTCTGTAAGATTCCATTTTCAAGATTCACAGTGGTTTGATTTAAAGAAATATGGAATCATAAATTCTATTTAAAAAGGTACAAATCAGTGTATTTCCTCCCCATGAGATTATAATACACCTTCATGTACCTTCCCCTATCAAATATTACATTACGAATGTCATGAACAACCAGCATGTTGAATTGCTACATTTTCAACTAAGACATTCCAATTTTTCAAATAAAATATTAGACTTAAAATATAACTAAACCTTAAATATAATGTAATTGAATTTCTGATTTTATCCATATATTAGCCCCATAATCAATAACATAAAAAAAATAAATGAACATTTTACAAATTAAAAACGGAAGAGTTGAAATCCGTAAAGAAAACGGATCTCTTGTTAGGACAATTGGAAACGGTGATGCAGTTTCGGCCGATTTTAACCTTAACCAGTCCTTAGTAGTTTTGACAACCTTAAAAGGCAAAGTTGAAATCCGTAAAGATAATGGTTCTCTGATTCGATCAATAGGAAACGGTGATGCCACAAATGCCAAGTGGTACGGATCAGAAATCGCCATCAGTACGAACAAGGGAAAAACAGAACTACGGAAAGAAAATGGCTCACTGGTACGAACTTTGTGAAAATATTTCAACTAGGATCGTCCAATTGATTTTAAGTGGCCCTTTGATTACCGCAAAGGTTGATAATCTATGCTATCAAGATAATAGAATACCCCAAAAGAATGCTTCCTAAATCTAATCAGAAATCTACCAGATGTAAATCTTTAGAACAAGATCTAGAGTTAGGTTATGGTGATCCGTTTGCTATTCCAATTTTTAATGCGCTTCATTCAGATACAACCCGTATCAGAAAAAGTATAGCCATACTAGTAATGGACTATATCGATGATAAAGATGAAACGGTCCTTCCGGAACTAGTAAAAGCACTGAAAGACCCTGACACTGATGTGGAAAATCGGCCAAATTACGATATAGAAGCTTTTCGATTTGCATAATAAACGTGCAATAAAAGCGCTTAAGCAGGCAATCAGCCTGAAAGAAATCAAGACTTGAGAAAAGATCTCAAGTCTGCTCTCAATGATTATGAAAAGGGAAGATGATAATCCTTTCTAAAGTTGTTAAAAACATAGTGGATCGCTAATTGATGATTTGTTAAGAAATAATTTAATCAGGGAAAATAACAATAAATGGCAAATAAAGCGGATATAAGATGGTGGAGTAAACTAGATAGGGACTGGAAAGAAGAATTGGTCCGAAATTTATTGGATTCCCCTAAGTACAGGAATAGAAACCTGGTATTAACCGATATTTATGAGCTACTGGACGAATCAGCAGAAATTATTACAGAGATTGTGAATATCGAAAATCTGCACCTTTCATGGCATAAAATTAATGATCCAGCCCCATTATTCCATCTTAAAAAAATTGACGATTTCCTAATTCAACTTCCAGATTGGGATGACAATAAAGCCTCATTATTAGATTGGTATCCTGAGCATCTTCGTTCCAAAGTCAGAAGATTAGATCTGGATGGATTAATCTTTTATAATGATTTATCCCCATTGATCGACTTTATAAATTTGGAGATTCTAAATTGCCGGGATTGTCAGATTGAATCTTTAGAAGGCATTCAGAATTTGACAAAGCTTAAAATATTCAAGTCAGATCAGGGTAATTCCTATTCCGATCTAAACCCATTACGTGGATTAAATCTGGTTTCACTCAATATACAATCTACAAAAGTAACCGATATAAGTCCACTGATAGACCTGCCATCTTTAGAATGGATCGATTTGGGATTTTTAAGTATAAGTGACTTATCTCCGCTATTGAAAATGCCTAACCTAAAGAGTGTAGTTGTACCTGCCAATGTTGAGATTCAAAAAGATAAATTAGAAGAGTATTTAATTAATTATCAATATATTGATGACTATAGTGGGCAAGGTCAGTCAATTCCCGGGCAGTTCGACTATAACAAATCATGGTACTTGATACCATTTTATCCTTTTGATGAGTTTACCGGTGCGCTGTATGAAGGAAGAATTATAGACAATGCAACAGACTTTAATACATCGAATGGCTGGCATCCCATATCGAATATAAAGATTGCTGACTCCTTTAATATTTGCAGCGAACTTACACAACCTGTTATTTATCCGATAAAAATTGACAAAGGGACACGCCTCACAGTTGATAAGCCACATAGGAATTTCTGGTATGCATCTAAAGTTAAACTACTTAATCCGCTATCCTTTTGGGATTTATTACCATCGGATAATACTGCTTTTAAGGGGAATATCAATTTCTGCCATCAGCCATTTTTTCCTGAAGGATTGGTGCTACCTAAAATTATGAAACGAAACTTGCGGTTTTGGGAATGTACACTTCCAAAAACAATGAATCTTCCGGAAATAATTGAAGGAAGCCTTGAAATCATTGACTGCGTAATCCCCCATGAATGGTCAAATAATTACCCCTTTGAAGTTGGTAACCTAAGACTGGTTTTAACAAAATTGGAGAAGGGCACAGTATTGCCTAAAAAGGTATATGGCGATATTGATTTTCATCGAGTAACAGAGTTTGAAGGTGGAGTTGTAATGCCTGATAGCTACCTCTCTGTAACTGCTGAATTAACTGATTTTCCTGCTGATTTCAAATTGCTGAATACGAAATTAAAAACCTTGACTTTCGAAGAATGTAACCTCCCGAAAAATTTTAAAGTTCCTGAAGCTTTTTATAGTAATCTGATCTTTACAGAAAAAACAATCCCTGTTGGATTAAAGTGGCCCAAAAAATACATCGGAAACCTGTCATTCGTAGCATCTGGCCTTCCTTCCGGTTTTAAGTTGCCTGGAGAATTTGATGGAATCCTGATCTTTAAGGATATGCCACTCCCCGCCGATTTGCAATTGCCTATCAGTTTTAACGGAATTCTTGAATTCAGAAACGTACAAATACCTGATGGGTTTAAATTGCCTTCGAAAATTTCTGGAAAACTCAAAATTTCCAAATCAGAGATTATGGGTTGTTTGCATCTACCCTCGAATGACAACTATGATTTTGAGTTAAATAAAGGAACAGACCTGTCTGAATTTGAAATTCCGGAAGCAGTTTTTCCAAGATTAAAACTATTGCCTTCCTGGTATTTTGATGAATAACCGGTTGACAACCGACTATCTTTTAAATGGCAGTTTCTTTAGTATAGATTATGTATATAGAAAGGTTTAGAAATTGTATTCAGTAATGCTTCGAAAATATTCGAAAATAGAATAATTAAAATATTGAAAACTTATAACACTCGAACGATGACTATGGTTTTATTTTAAATACATGAGGTTGTATCAAAAGTCTTTTGATTGCAGCATTAAACAAAGAAGGTTCAAAGTTTATCAGAGGTATTATATTGCTATTTAACGCTTTGAGGATGTGGTTCCTCTAAGCGATTCTCTGCTTTTAATTTCTCACTTTTGATCCAACCACAAGGTTTTTTTGTAGGAAGGAAATTGCTTGCTCAGGAGATGCCACCATTTTATTTTGACCAATAGCAAAATATTTTCAATACTATTCTCAAAACTTGGTTGTAAAATGTTGGCAAAACCTTATTTCACAACAAAGTTAATGCGCCAATTTTAAAGTTGTGAGGCTAATGTAAAAGTGTACCTATTTGAATGACAACCGTCTGATATTACTTTTTAACGTTAGATATTCATGTGGAATTCATCAAAGACGATAAGGTTTACAAGAACTCTATTGACTACTTATTTTAACATTTGGATCTCAATTTGACTAATTTAAGAAGATTGCGAAATTGAGAACGGTAAATGAACTGTAAATGGATGGTTTGATGTGTCTAAGTTTAGGCTTCGCCAGATAGTCGGAACAATTTTGCCCTTGACGGGTTTAATTCCAAGTTTGGAAAAGGTTCGTCACAGACAGTACTTTTCTGATGAATAGTGTTCATTATCAAACTATTGTATTATATTCCATTTTCATTCGGTTTATGATTTACATTAGTTAACGAAATCGACTGATTAATCGGTCGATTTCGTTTCTGACTTGTTGTCTTTGGTTATTTTTCATAGTACTTATCTGTAAGGCTTTATAAATTATTTTTCTCATTCCATAACACTCCAATTTTCACATGATCTTCTTCTGGTAAGAAATCAAATTGTTCCATTAACTCTTCTAAATCTGTAAATTCTTCATCTTCAATCATCTGACTTAGTTCTTCCCAAAACGCACCATGGTCATAAAGAAAAATAGCTTCCATATAACTACACTGATGAACAAAATCTCTCCCAAAAGAATCAATTTGGGCTCTCCCCCCAAAATCACATCCTGGTTCGTAAAAATCAATTATTGCATTTACCTTATATTTTTTGCAAAGTTTTGATAAGAAAGGTATTATAGGACTTCCAGCAGAACCAGCAACAATTGAAATTAAATCTTCTTCAATTTTTAAATCTAATTGTGAAAAAGGAATATCCCTCTTTGTACCAAATCTTTTGCAATTGTAATCATACCATCCTTCAGTGTAATAGTTGTCAGGAATATTAGGTAGACCAATTAAATACTCCATGAAATTGATTGATTCATCTTTTGGCTCATTTAGCTTGCTTTTTAGGACGTCTAAATGAGACCCCGCCCCTGTTATTTTAATAATATTTCCACACAAATTCGACATAATAGTTTATTTTTTTTTGTATACAATTCTATTTTAGCATATTTTAAAATATCTGATTCTCTGCTAATTCAGAACCAGTTTTTAGTATTACTTTTTAATCTTTCATACTCATATTGTTTGATTTTTATATATGTAGTTAATGTTCTGCCAAAAGTTTAAAAAATGTAGCTATTTATATACTCTTTTTTCATTCAACGAAAATTCACGGTGTTCATACAACAGCCATTGGCTAATAAATTGATTTCATAATTGTTTTTATTACTATCAGACGTAGCTTCCAAAAACCTGAGGCATATTCAGTTTCCTCCAGAGATATTCTTGTTATTGTTGCCAGATTTATGCCCCATAATATGAGGTATTTCAATAGCCCTAAAAAATAGCATAAGGTAGTCCATTTGGATGGTGAGTTCAGCCAACCCCGTTAAGAATAATTTTCTTCAGTCTGTTCAACAACTTCCACTCTTAATCCGATTGCCTTTGAATTGGCAAAAATTGATCTTAAACTTTTCAATTATTTTATTCTATGCAGACATAAAATAACTAAGTAATATGTTTTCTATATTCAAAAAAGGCATCAAAAATGTCTATCCTGAAAAACAACCGATTATTCTTTCCGACCTAGCCAAGCTGATCCGGAATAATCCAGCTTCTGAAAAAATTAATCAAATAAGACAGATGCGTGAAAGTGGTGATCAAGCCTATAAAAAGATGAAAAGTACTTTAGAGTATATCACCCCCAATTGCGTATTAAAAAAACGCAACCTGAAAGACAATTCTAAATTTGATTCGAACTTTATCAACTTCTCAGGTTACATTTATTTTGACTTCGATATCACCGATGCTGTTCAATATAAACAAGAATTTATCCGCAAATTTAAGCACATAGTATCGTTGGTATGTATTTCTTCCGGTGGTGGCGGTATATCAGTCCTGGTAAAAGTCAACACCAATTTTACCAAAGATAATTTCAATTCAGTTTGGGAGTATATTGCATTTGAAGTTTTCGTTGACGAACTACTAGATACCAAGACTAAAGATATTGGACGAGCCTGGTTTATATCATCAGATCCACAAGTGTTTATTGATTACGAGAATGAATTAGTAATAAACCCATCTGATTTGAAGAAGTATGAAATTACAAATTCTATTCTAAAAGGTACAAATCAGTGTATATCCTCCCATGAGATTTATAATACACCTTCATGTACTTTCCCCTATCAATTATTACATTACCAAGAAATCAAAAAGGTTATTTTAACCACACCAATTGATTCAAAGAATTCGGTCGTTGATTATCATCCAATAGATTTCCTGGAAATTAAGTGCCCTAAACAAATAAGTGATGGAGCCAAACACAAATTTTATTCTTATTGCATTCATCGTTTAGTTTATCTGAATCCGGATTTAGATCCAAGTTATTTGTATTCATATATTTATTACACCAATAAGTATAGAGCTGAACCACCAATGGAATCAAGGACACTGAAAAGATTGTTTGAATACGTTTATAGTCAGACCCAGCAAGATGGTTATACCTTTAAAAATAATCGAATCAAGAATTTCCATTTAAATAAATTGGTAACTCTTTCAAAGGAGGATAAAATAACGATCATGAATAAGTGTAATGGTAAAGTCAGAAGTAATAAATCAATACATAAGATTCTGGAAGCAAAAGCAGAATTAAGATCACTAAATCAAAAGGTTACCCAAAATAAAATAGTTGAAATCAGTGGCTTAGGAATTCAAACCGTAAAAAAATATTATTGGGTTGAAGATACATATGATATAAATTCCTTGGTGGATGATATAAACAGTCAATATTCAAATAATACAGGTTTACCAATTAATTACAACACTGGGTTTACATCTACTAGTACAGACAGCCTATTTGATGATAAAGATCCTGGTGTTAAATATTGACAATATCAACCTGCCTGAAATATCAATAATGGCACTCTACTGCACCTCTGTAAGGAAACAGTAAAAGATTTGACAGATCAACAAAGACTGCGAAGACATAGAGAGCTGAAAATAAAACATTTAAAATCTTTAGAATTGAAGGATCCGCTCTCTATCAACCAGAATAATGTTGCAACATAGATGATTTCCCGGCGCTGCCGTGAAATTTTAGCCTACAACTTTCAAGGATCCTTTCAAGAGAAGATGCCTTCGAAAATGCATTGCCTGAATACAGTCAAATATCTCTACTGTCAGACGGAGTCTAAATTTTCACATTTGAGCTGCAAAACCTTCGGGGCCTGTACTTTTTGTTTTCAATCGCCTAGTCAAGTATTCTCGCTTCAATTTTGCAAGTTCATAGTCTGCAATTAGTTTATCCAGCTGATTTTTTGTTGGCATATCTAACTTAATATTTCTTTTGACCTTGTGCTTTTCATCAAGCTCAAGCTCTATATGTTGGTAGAATGCATCAAGTTGTTGCTTTTTAACTTGCTTATCCATATCTGAGATGCTCTTATCTAAGTCAGTATCCGGGGCTAGTAAGTGCCACCAAAATTCGTCAAATCCCAATATTTTTTCTCTCATTACCATTGTTTTTTTATCTATATATTAATTTTTAAAGTGGCTTTTTTGAAATAATAAGTTGAATAATTCAGTATTTGGGTAAACCGCTTGTATAAAAACACGGCTCCTGAACGGTGGTAAAGGAAAAATTACAATATCCTAAAGTGTGTCTCTATTTCCAAGGGCAGTATTCCGAAACCTTCTGTCAACATCAAATCAATTTTAGAATGAAAATAAATAGTGTAATAACTGCACTTTTTTAAAACTTCCCTTGAATACAGGCATATAACTATTATTGAAATTAAAATAAGTATTAATTAAAAAAATAAAAACATGAATAAAAAATTAACTTTTTCGAAAATTCAAAATTTTGTCAACGACGACTGGTACAATGGAGGATCACTACTCCATTTAGCCAAAGATATAAACGAACAAGATATGAACACAGGCACAGACTTTGCAAAACACCTCAGCAAGTTCCTGTCTGAATACCTTCCTTACGAAAGAAACAGTAGTCCAAATACAGTAGCCTCTTACCGAGATGCCTTCGTACTTTTCATCGACTATATGAAAGATGTACAGCAGATCAGGTTGGAACAACTCACTTTGGATACGATTACCCTCCAGCGGGTACTTGGTTTTCTTTCCTGGGTTCAAAAAGAACGAAACTGCTCAATAACAACGCGCAATCAAAGACTGGCTGCAATAAACTGCTTCATGGTTTACCTCCAATGTGAAGAGAAACACCATTTGGATGAATGGCAGAAGATACGCTCCATTAAAGCCATTAAGGATGCAAAGAAAAGCATCAGCTATCTTACCGAAGACGCTATAAAACTGCTTCTGGACCAACCTGATATCACAACAGAATATGGACTTAGAAATCTTGTCCTTCTATCCCTCCTATACCATACTGGTGCGAAGGTACAGGAAATAATCGACCTGACACCAGATTCACTGAAAATAGAAAGTAAACCTTACACCATCAGGTTTTTCGGAAACGGTAGAAAATCCCGTGTCATCCCTCTGATGGAGGAACAGATTGTCATACTTAAACTGTATATGGGGGAGTACCCTCTTTTTGAAAACTACAATGTTAAACAACCACTATTCTTCAATAGCCGAAAAGAAAAACTTACCAGATGCGATGTCGCATATATATTTAAAACTTATACTGACATGGCAAGGCAAATTTCGCCTGAATTATTCGCCGATGGGATCAGTTTTCACTCCTTGCGTCACTCCAAAGCAATGCATCTGGTGCAATCCGGAGTAAACATTGTGAACATAAGTGATCTGTTAGGATATGCTTCAACACAATCTACAGATATTTATGCGAGAGCTGCTTCGGAGCAGAAACGGAAATCACTTGAAAAGCCTTATACAAAACTTGTTCCAGAGAAGGACAAGAAACGTCGCGATCTGATTGACTGGCTGAAAGACCTTCAAAAGTTAAATTAATATGCAAAGGTTTAGTGTAAAATTGGCTCATAATATCCATATTTTACACTTGCCGCACAGAGGAAAAAATATAAAGATGTCATTCTATTATTAATAGAGGCTGGAAGTGATTTATATATTAAATAGTGATGGAAAATATTTCTTTGATTTATCAAATAAGTATGTGAAAACTGAAATTGAAAAAAATATGTTCATTTTATGAAGTATAAAGATTTGACCAATCAACGAAGACAAAAGAACTTTTGACCAATTCGAAATCTCTTGAATAATTAGGATAAACAATTACCTAAGACTTAATAAATTTTTTTTTCATAAATCTTTGAACATCAAATCTATTTTATGAATAAAAATAAATAGTGTATTAAAGCACTTTTTTAAAACTTCCCTTAAAAACTGGCATATAACTATTCTATAAATAAAAAATATTATTAATTAAAAAATTAAAAAATCATGACACAAAATCTAAGTAATGAAAAAGAAGAAGAATTAAATTGTATGGAAATTAACTACTTTGTTAATGCACACTGGCACCGAAAACATTTACTATTACATCTTGCTGTATCACAGAATAATATGATACTTATTAAGCAATGTTTTTTCGATGGAATTGATGTAAATATGGTTGACAAAGATGGAAATACAGCTTTGTATTACTCCCAAAGCTTAGAAGTTGCTAAATTCTTAGTTGATCATGGGGCTGACGTAAACTTACTAAACAATAACGGTCAAACAGCCGTTGTTGATCTTTACCATAATTATATTTATATTTATAATAAAAATAATCATGACGTAATTAAATATCTAATTCCTATTACTGATCTAGATTTAACAGGGATTAAGACAAGATCAAGTACATTATTAGAAAAGATGATTATAACCGAAGAAAGGGATTTGTCGCTTCTTAAAATGGTGATAAATGGAACAAAGAAGCTAAACAGAATTCTTAAACATGGCAATTCGTACACAATTCGTGCAGCGATGACTAAAAGAAATAAAGATATCATTATGTTGTTAGTTGAAGCTGGTGTCGACCCCTATATCAGAAATAACGATGGAAAAAATTTCTACGATTTATCATATAAGTATGTGAAAACCAAAATTGAAAAAAAATATCCTGAATTTATGAAATTAAAAGATATGACCGAAAATCAAAGACAAAGGTATTTAAAACTAAAGCATTTGGAATCTCTTGATATTAATGAGGATGACAATAAAACGACAATGATATGAAAATAAAAGTTTATGATATAGAATTTACGTGGGAAGAAGATGGTTTAGATTATAATTGTTTAAATCTGCCAGATGAAATTGAATTTAATACAGATTATATTGTTAATATACTTGATATTTTTAATGAATCTCGAGAATATGATGAAGAATTATTAAGAGATTTTATTTTTAGTTATATAGACGAAGAATGTGGGTGTCGAGATGATTATGAGGGTAATCCAATATACATAACATTGGAAGATTTTAAATTTGATGTTGATCCATCAGAACTTCATAGTGAGATGTTTGCAAAGAGCACAGATAAATAAGCCAAAGAACTTTATTCGGGTCATATTCGTCATATAGTGGTGAATAAACTTTAAGACTTGCAGCACATACGAGCTATAAAAGCGATTAGACACGTAGTCCGTCATGAAAAAAACCTTGATGTAAAGGCAGATATGATAGCAGCAATAAGCAATTTCGAAAAACAAAGGAGCGAAAAAACCTCCATTAGATGACTAATTTACTTTCGAGTGCAAGGGCTTATTCCAAGGGGTTTTCTCTTGGAATGATCCTTTGGAATTGGGAGCTATTGATGCGGGAGTGTAATCTGAACTCTGTCTGATTGTTTTTACTTTGGTAGCTCAAATCTACAAATTTTCTCTTTTCTCAATCCTTAAATGCTTTTCAGATAGATTCTGGGTTTTGTCAAGGGCGGCGGAGGAACGGAGCCGTTTATATACCCTTGACAGAAGACAGGATCTGTCTACTTTTGCGTTTCAGGTTGATTAAAGAGGTTGCAGACGATAGCTGATCACCTACAATTCTGTTTTCATCCTGTCCCCAAATTTAATTGATAATTGTTGAACTGTCAACCCCCAGTTTTGAACAGGCTGTGTCCATTTTTTGGAGATATTTTCAACGGTAAGGTAAATCAACTTCAAAAGTGCCATATCATTGGGGAATGCCCCTTTTGTTTTGGTCACTTTTCGAACCTGACGATGGAAGCCTTCCACTGCATTGGTGGTGTAAATAATCTTTCTGACATACTCATCGTATTGAAAATAAGTCGATAACTTATCCCAGTTATTATTCCAGGATTTAATCACTATCGGATATTTCTTACCCCAGATTTCTTCGAGCTTTATTAATCCGTCCTCTGCCTGATTTTTATTTGGCGCCTGATAAACGATTTTGAGGTCTTTCATAAAGGCTTTCTGATCCTTTGAGGCGACATATTTTAATGAGTTTCGGATCTGATGGATGACACAAGTTTGAACCTCTGCCTGCGGGAATACGCTTAAAATAGCCTCGGAGAACCCTGTCAGATTATCAGTACAGGCAATCAAGATGTCTTTGACTCCGCGGCTTTTGATATCGGTTAGTACTGAGAGCCAGAAATTGGCCCCTTCGCTCTCAGAGATATACATGCCAATCAAATCCTTACGACCTTCTGTATTCAAGGCCAGTATGTTGTATACTGCTCTGGAAACGACCTTTCCACCGTCACGGACTTTGTAATGCATAGCATCAAGCCAGACAATGGGATAGACAGCTTCAAGCGGGCGGTTCTGCCACTCTTTTACTAAAGGAACAACACGTTCGGTAATCTCAGATAAGGTATCATGCGAGATCTCAACATCATACATCTCCTTGATATGTTGTGAGATATCCCGAAAACTCATTCCCAGACCATATAAACCGATAATTTTTGGGGCCAGATTATCGGCAAGTACGGTTTCTCTTTTCTTGACAATTTGGGGTTCAAAATTGCTTTGTCTGTCCTGTGGAGTGGAAATGGAAACCATTCCATCACTGGTCTTTAATGTCTTGGTTCCTTTACCATTGCGCTTATTGCCCTGGCTGCGTTCACGTTCGTCCAGATGAGCTGCCATTTCACCATCAAGGGCACTCTCTAAAAATTGCTTGAGTAAAGGGGCAAAAACACCATCTTTGCCCGTTAAGGATTGACCGCTCATCAGCTGCTGAAGAGCTTTGTCTCGCATAGACTTAAATTCTTCTGATTCCATAACTCTGTTGTCTAAAGTTCAATTATAATAAAATTTTGCTTTAGACAGAGTTCATTTTACAGTCTATGTACCAAATCTGATTTCTATCAAATGTTACTGAAAAAAGTTATTCTTCATGAAATTGGGCATTACTGGTTTCATAATTGCGCGGATGACGCAGATTTGAAGAAAGATCCAATATATGGTAAAAATAAAATAGACTATTTAAGAAATGATCCCGAAAGAAACAAATTTATTAACGAATGGATCGCCCAGATGTTTGCTTACCTGTGCCTAACAGATCCTACGGAAAAAAACTTCATGGTGAAATTTGCTCAAAAACAACCTGGTGCGTACAAATCGTTTACTGACAATCTTAATCTTGACATTAAAGAATTTAAAGAGGTTGCCGGATTACTGAAATTAAAGAAAGTATATTGCTATGTAGCCGAAGACTATACAGCCGAAACGTTTTATAAGAAATTTAAAGACAAATTGGATGAAATTAAAAAAATTGCTGAAACTACAACGTTAACAGGATTTATTGAGGCATCAACTTTGCTTTGTGATGCAGAAAAATACAATTTATGAAAGTTCGCCTTTCTTAATTTATATGATTGAATAAACCGGCATAGGAAACTAAAATTTCATTGCTTATCAGATGAGTAATAACTCGGATGGCGATTCCATCTGGTCACATAAAAACATATTATATACAAATGAAACGATTAAAAGTAAAAACAATTGCTGTTTCAATTCTCATCAAAGGATTCGGAGGTGAATTTCAAGACAGCTATCGCCGGGGCAATTTTGAATTTGTGAAGTGATTATACCTGCTGTAAGGTCTGTGCTTAATTAAGATCACTTTATATAAATGGGATCAAATGAGTTTCGTCCTGGACACTGAAAACAGTTCAGCTTTTGTCCTTTCAGACCGAATATCCAACCCTTAAATTAACTGCCTAATTATTGATAATTAAATTTATATTCGAATATATCCGGATATAAACGATTATATCCGTTTATCGTAATACAATAATTAAAGACATGATCTATTTTTAATTATACTAATGCTTTTCAATACGTTATGACGGTATTTTTAACAGCGGAATATCACAACGGAGTATTAAACGAGCAGTATGATTTTAATCTTAAAATTGAAAAATTATGGAAAACAAAATTTCAGTCACAGTGAGTCCTGAAGTCCTTGTTTCCGTCAACAAGGCAATTGAATCGATTGGACAGAGCTTTCCTTTTATGATTAATTTGACAAAGGATGAACGGAAAGCGCTTTTAAAAATGGGGGATAAGTCCATCGCTTTTGTAAACAAATCCATCGATTATGCAAAGCAGAATCCGGCTGTTATTCCTGTATATCTCAATATGCCGGAGTTTGAGAAAGATGTAGTAGTGGTTAATGCACTGACAAGTGTAAAGAATTCGTTACTGCAAATAGCTGAAAAGCTGGATGATACTGCACTACAGGCCGGAAGCGAGGCATTCAATGCCGCTCTAATCTTTTACACTGCGGTAAAAGGGGCAGCCAAAGCCGGTGAGCCGGGTATGAAAACTATTTACGCTGATCTGCAATCCCGTTTCCCCGGGAGGGGTGTAACTACTTCGAAGGTTAATGCCAATACTCATTAATCCTTTGATCTGACTAACGCTGTTGTGCCCCTGCCGGGTTTTATTATCCTTGCAGGGGCAATTTTCGTTTATACAAATCCAAAATGAACCATTTATAATTTAAGATCACTTTTTTATAATCCAAAAGCTTTTACGACTATTGAATTTACACCGTTTGGGAATCCAAAAGGTCTCTTTTTTATTCTGGTTCCGGGTCATTCTGATCCAAGAGGTTTTGTAAAGAATCAATTTTGGGATGCATTTCCTTTAATTGAATTCTAAAAGGGTTCATTTAAATTAAAAAAGAGTTCAAAAGGTCTTGCAGAAAATTTAACTTAATCTGTCATTCTTCTTTATGGAACATATTTGAATCAACTTATTTTGTTTTAACTGAATTATTAGGAAAATCAGGATTATTTAAGTTACCTTTAACATTAACTAACTTTTCTCCCCATGGGCAAACCTGAAACTAAAGTATTCTCCGGTCAGGAAGGAAACCACGCCAATCTGAAACTGGTAATTTCGAATTACTATCCTTCCTTCTCTGATGAATTTACCATTCTTGTGGATGAGATCTGTCACACAGTTAAGACCACCGGTGTCATACCATCAAAAGGCTCATTGGTAATGTTTATTGAACCCGGCCTTCATAAAATCAGGATCCAGCAGGCCAAATCACTGATGGGTTTTATGAACAAGGAAACCATCCAGGAATTTGAACTGGATTTTGAATATGGTAAAAATTTTCTGGTTGAATACGGTCTTAACCAGATGAACCAAAGCTCACATTCGATTAAAGAGGTGCAAGGACCCTTCAAAGATTCTTATACAGAGAAAAAAGCCACTAAAAATCAGGAGCAAAGCGCCGGTGTTAACCTCGCTAAAAAAGTTAACAAAATCGCATGGGGAATAGGATTTGGCATTGGCAAAATACGACGGACTATCTCATTTAAGAAAAATAAAACTTAAAAAAACAAATATGGTACCTGAACTTGAGAAATTAGTGAACTCAACAGCACAAAAACAAAAGCCCCAGACACCAATTCCCATTGAATGGGCTGAAATTCCTGCGGGCACTTTTATGATGGGCAGTCCTGCAAATGAACCGGATAGACGTCAAACTGAAACTCAGCATCAGGTTAGCTTAAGCGCTTTTTACATGAGTAAATACGCCATTACCTTCGAGCAGTACGATGCTTTTTGCAGCGAAATGGGCTTGTATAAGATACAAGACAATGGTTGGGGAAGAGAGAAGCGACCGGCAATTAATGTATCATGGGAAGATGCTAACTCCTTTGCCAGTTGGATTGGAGCACGCCTGCCCACCGAGGCCGAATGGGAATATGCCTGCAGGGCGGGTACAACCACTCCATATTTTACGGGCACTACAATCAATAAAGAGCAAGCCAATTTTGATGGTGAAAAGACTTTGCCTGTAGGACTGTTAAACCCAAATGCCTGGGGCTTGTACGATATGCATGGCAATATATGGGAATGGTGCAACGATTGGTATGGTGCCTATTCTTCCGGGCCTTTGGCTAATCCGCAGGGCCCCTTACGTGGGGATGTCCGCGTGGTCCGCGGTGGCAGTTATGAAGATTCTGCGACCTATTGCCGGTCGGCGTCACGTTATTCTCCTCCGGAATGGCGCTACTTCAACGTGGGCTTTCGCCTCGTATCCCCCGGATAGTCGTGTTGAATTCATCATTCCTTTTAAGCTAAAAGTGCTTGGCCCAAAGGGAGTGTGGTACCCCATGAAATTATGGAGCAATAGCGGGATAAAAGAACGACCAAAGCGAATGAGAATACAATTAAGTGATCTGTCTAAACAGTATTGGATAAATAGTTTAACTTAATTCATAAACACCATGAATATTCTACAAATTAAAAGCGGCAAGGTAGAGATCCGCAAGGATAACGGAAGCTTAATCCGGACAATTGGAAACGGTGATGCCGTCACGGCTGATTTTAATAGTGACCAATCCCTGGTGGCTATTACCACCCTTAAAGGTAAAGTGGAAATCCGGAAGGATAATGGCTCCCTGATCCGAACAATCGGTAATGGCGATGCAACCAATGCCCGGTGGTACGGTTCTGAAATTGCTCTTACTACCAATAAAGGCAAAACAGAACTGAGAAAAGAAAATGGATCACTGATCAGGACCATCTGAAATAAAATATATCTAACATTTAACATCGTGACTAAAAACGAATTAATCAAGCACTTTTCTACGGTTGATTTCTCTGATCAGAAACAAAAAGGAGTATATTGATAATATTTTAATACAGATAAGCCAAAATATTGAACTTTTTTGCTTAATAATGTAAAGTGACATCAAAGGTTTAGCGGAAAAACTAAGTTGACTGGGAAGAGGGTATTAAAACAGGCGGCAAACAGAATGTAATATTTTCTGACTATGGAAATAATTTATTGCAAATGAATAATATAACTGAAACACTAAAAAAGCTGGTTGCCGAAAAAGGCTTAGAGATTCTGCAGCAAGAGCAAAATTTAAATTCGATTCTTGCAGATCTTCACCCCAACGAAAAACAGTTTAGGTATCTTGTGGAACTTTCGCTGCGTGCTGAAATCCCCATGAAATTGATCTCCCTGCAAAACGAAAGTCCATCAAACCGGGAAACGCAGGTACTTTCTTTAAAACATTACTTTAAAGAGGAGTATTTTCTGGAAGATAAGGCTGTCAAATCAGTCTTTGACAGCTGGGAAGAGATTTTCCCGTGTAAAAAAGCTGCCAAACCGATAAATACTAAATCCGGGAAAACCGCAATAAAGGAAATGACTTCCTTGGAAGAGATTTTCACGAAATGCAAGGCCGATGGCCATTTTAATAAATTTGAGTCCATTGACGCTTTTCGTATGCATTTTAAGGATGAAGATTCTTACAAAAAGTTATGGGGCTTCTTAAAATCAAAAGATTATAAGGTTGTAAACTTTGATGATTTTCTCGTCCGGATAACAGGGAAAAAACTTCAAACTAAATCTGCTCAAAATGGTCTGTTTGACGACCTTCCGGAACCTGCTTATGGAGATTTGGTAATTCCTGATGACGAGAAAAGAGCCTTTCCTTACCTTCTGAAATTAGGAACAATCAAATATGGTAATTATGAGGTGCCGTTAATGTTCCCCTTTTATGGTCAGAATGGATTTTCTTTTATTGTTGAAGATGAAGACCAGAAAAAATCAGCCAACCAGGCGATTGAGCTGTTGGCCTTTCGATTGATGAGTTCCATACCTGATGGGAAGTGCAAGTTATATATTGTCGATCCTGAAAAAAGTGGTCAAAGTTTTTCAAATCTATATGGCCTTGATTCGAGAATACTTGAAAAAGAGGTGTGGGATGATGTCCACGAAATTACAAATGGATTACAGGAATTAAAAAATGAGATACCCCGGATACAATCAGAGATACTAACTACCAAATATAAAGATCTCAGGGATTACAATGAAAAGGTAAAACATTCGAGGGCTCAGTTCCGGTTTATTTTAATATCCAGCTTTCCGGCCAACTTCAATAGCAGCTCGTTGGAATATTTAAAAGGGATAATCAAAAATGGGTCTAAGTCGGGAATTTATGTAATCATGAGTTTTGACATCACCAAGAAACTATCGGGTATTGAAGAGTTTGCTCCACAGGATTATCGTGGACTTATGCCTGAATATGACTTTATTAACAATAAGCTTAACTATATTGAGGAGGAAAAAATATTTAATGAAGTCTTTTGTATAACCTCTATTTCAACCGAGATACCCGGGAATACTGAAACAATTAAAGACCACCTAAATAAGTCGCTCGATAAGGTCAGGCAACTTAAGATCGATGTTATTGAAAAAGCAGGATTCTGGACAAAAAGTGCCTCAAATGGCATAACTATTCCCATCGGGCTTTCGGTTGACAATAAAGTTATAAATCTTCAACTGGGTGATGGCAAAGACGTTCATCATGCCCTGATTGCTGGTGCGACGGGTAAGGGAAAAACAGTTTTACTTCACAATATTATTTTGAATGCAGCAAAACTTTACTCTCCCGATGAACTCCAGTTTATTTTAATGGATTACAAAGAAGGGACAGAGTTTAATGTTTATGCTGAAATTCCTCATTTGCGTGTACTCACCGTTTCAGGAGAAGCAGAGTTTGGACTCAGTGTATTTGAGTATCTCAAAGATGAGATAACCCGCCGCGGTGAAAAGTTTAAGGCTGCCGGAGCTACAGATTTTGCGTCATATAAAAAAAATCAATCCGAAAGATTACCCCGAATCATTGTAATCATGGATGAATTTCAGGTCTTGCTGGATCCAAAGAAACGGATTTCTTCAACAATAAGCGGCATGCTGGATGATATAACCCGAAGAGGTAGGAGTTTTGGTATTAATCTGTTGCTTAGCACGCAATCCCTTGGAGAAGTTGATATCTCACAATCAACGCAATCACAATTGGGTCTTCGTATCGCATTTTCTCTGCCGGAACATGATTGCATGAAAATACTGAATGTCGAAAATGATATTCCTTCAAATTTCACCAAGGCTGGAGAAGCTGTTTATAATGCAGCCCAAGGGAAAAAGGAAGGCAATTTAATTTTCCAGGCAGCATTTATAGATAAAGGTACAATCCCTAATGAGGTAAGCGCTTTAGCGGCTCATTCGAAAACAATTTTTGAAAAACCCTTTATCTTCGATGGTGCGCGGGATATAGCTTATGAAGATAATCTTCAACTAATGAAGGGAATCCGGGAGAAGAGTATTAAACAAAACCTTTTATACGCAAACGCTTATTTAGGAGAACCTTTTTATCTATCTTCTGATCATGCCTTTATAAGAGTAAGGAAACAACAAGAATCAAATATTCTTCTCATTGGGGATGATCCGGGTGGTGCAATCTCGGTTGCGTGGAAAACATTACACCAGTTAGCCTTGCAGAGTAATCCCGATTCACGGACTATAATCTTTGATCTCTTCCCCATAGACGGCGGTTGGATGGGAAAGTTTGATAATTTATCTAAGAACAAGGTTCAAAATATTAAGATCTACACAAAACCTAAGTCCATTGATGAAGTATTATCCGAAATTCAGGATGAATTGAATATGCGGAGTGAAAAGGATGAGTCAAAGGATCGGATTATTCTGTGCATCATGAACGTCAGCTCGGTCCGTGATTTCCGCAAATTAGGATATGGCGATCTTTCACCAACGGCATCTAAACTATCAACCATCTTAAAAGAGGGACCGAAATATGGTATCCACTCAATAATTCATTTCCTGAATAGAAAATCTTTTGACGATGTGTTTGATAGGAATATCGATGATGAGTTTGAAAATAAAATACTTCTGAAGGGGCAAAATCCCGGTGACTATGGTACATCTATTGACGATGAAGTAAAGAAAGAGTATACCGCTTACGCCATTCACCCAAAATCGAAGTACGAAGCCGATAAGTTTAAAATCTATAAACCCTAATCAGAACATGTCGAATCAGGTATTTACAAACTATATTGAGGGACTAAAGAAAATACGGAGCCTTGTTGATAGTCAGGGGAAAATGAGTAATTTACCTTACACAGGTGCAAAAAATCTCAAAGGTGAACCTCATGGGAAAGGGGTAATGAGATATCCCGATGGCTCGAGGTATGAAGGGTTCTGGATTAATGGGAACAAAGAGGGGAAAGGTATCAATTACAATTCAAAAGGAGGAAAAACAGAAGAAGAGTGGTATAATCGAAATCTGATTTCCGGCAATGGTGAATTTAACATTCCCGGTGAAGGTATTTATTACGGGGAGATGAAAAATAAAAAGCGCCATGGCAAAGGGAAAATGGTTTTTGCTGATGGTGTAGTTTATGAAGGAGAATGGAAAAATGGGAAACAAGATGGATGGGGAATTTATTTTTATTCGGACGGTATTTCCAGATATGAAGGAGAATGGAAGGACGATCAGGCACATGGAAAGGGGATCCTTATATGCCCAGATGGTTATAAATATGAAGGTGAATGGAAGAATGATCAGAAAAATGGATATGGAATTCAAATCTTGGCAGATGGTCAAAAATACGAAGGAGAGTGGAAAAATGACCAGCAAAATGGGAAAGGTACATTAACTTTACCAGATGGTACAAAATATGAAGGCGAATGGGAAAAAGGAGTCAAGAATGGGGAAGGAATCTTATATAGTATCAAAGGAGAAAAGATTGAGGAAGAATGGCAAAATGGAAGCCTTGTTTCTGGTATTGGAGAATTAAATATTGCCAATGAAGGCACTTATTCCGGCGGTATAAAAAATGGCAAGCGCCATGGAAAAGGAATTCAAATATTTTCTGAAGGAGAAAGGTATGAAGGACAATGGGAAAATGGAGAAAAAAACGGAGAAGGCACTGATTATTATGACAATGGAAAAATAGAATTTAAAGGAATCTATAAAAATAATTATTGGTTTCGAGGAATCTATTCCAGCGAAGATGGAACACAAATTCTTGAAGGAGAATTTGATGACCAAGGATTTTTAATGAATGGAATTGAGACATTTGAACCTTCTTATGATTTTAGGTTGGATGGCACTTTAGCTTATTTAAAAATAGAGATTACTAATCGGGAATATGGAAGTGGCATTTTAAAAGATTTCTCAGGGCGTTCCTTTGAAGGGCAATTTAGGAAAGATACGACTATTCGGAATCCGATTCCTTATAATGGGTACTCACATGGTTGGGATGGGAGATACGGTGAGGTGAGTTGTGGTAATTTAAATGGGAGAAGAGAGTGGAAAAAAGGTAAATATAGCTATAAGTTTCCTAAATTTGGGAATGTTAAGATGATTAAAGGTCATTTTAATCACCTGGGGTATGTTGATGGAATTTGCAGTTTAACTTTTGAAAATAATCAAATTTACGATGGTAAAGGTGATGGAAAAGGCAATATAAAATTCAGTTGCTAACTGGAAATTACTTATTTTGGCTTATACTAAGTCCTTTATCAACATTAGCACAATCAATAGTACAACAAAAAAAGATTCGTAATTAATTGATATATGAAAAAGGGAAACAACTCTTTTCACATAGCTCAAAATGTGAAAGTAAATTGAAGAACGATTAGCGAAATAGATTGGGAATCTTTGCTACTCAATTGGAAGGAAAGATAGATAAATAGTACGAAAATGGGGAAAAGATAGAATGCTCCTTTAAACTCAAAATAAATAAGGTATAGAAAAATATTTAACGGAATGACTGGATTAAAAAAGAACAAACTTCATTCTCTATACAACCGAAATTCACGTACTAATCTAATAAATTTAAATATGTAAACCTTATTCGGATCATGACAAATCAAGGATTTATAAACTATATTGAGGGACTAAAAAAAAATCAGACCCTTGTTGATGGAAAGGAAGGACGAGCTAATTTACCATATATCGGCGCAAAGAATCTCAAAGGAGAACCTCATGGAAATGGGATAATGAGATATCCTGATGGTTCAAGGTATGAAGGGTCATGGTTTAATGGGACCAAAGAAGGGAAAGGTATATACTACAATTTTAAAGGAGAAAAAATAGAAGAGGAGTGGCATAACGAAATACTCATTTTCGGAAAAGGGGAATTTAACATCCCCGGTGAAGGCATCTATTTTGGAGAAATGAAAAACGGGCTGCGCCACGGTCATGGAAAAATGGTATATTCTAATAGTGATTGTTATACCGGTGAATGGAAAGATGGGAATATATTAAATTTTGATGTAATTACCTTAGGTGTAACAACATTGCTAAACGGTGGAATACCTGGCCCAATATTGGCATTAAAAGATGAAATTATCCCAATCGTTGCTTCGAACCATTGTACTACGAATGATCCTCCAATTTTCTCTTTGGCTACTAAATTTGGAATTGGAAAAATAATGGCAATTGGACATGAAGGGATGTTAGTAGATGAAAATATTATGAATTATGACAATTTGAAATTTTTACTGAATTCATTCAAATGGTTAAACTCAATCAAAAAAAGAGTGAAAATAAAAAATGGATGGGCTAATTTCGAAAATATGAAGATCTTATTAAAAGGGCTAAATTCATTAGGATACATTATTTCTTCAACTTATGACCAAATTACTGCCAGTGATTTAATGGATACTGATATCATATTATTTGGTAATGATTGGAATGATAATCTTCCATATTCAGATACTGAAATTGAAATAATAAAACATTTTGTAGAAAAGGGAGGAAGTATATTTATTGCAGGACTAGGATGGAGTTGGCCAGGAGATCTTAAAAATTATCCGATGAATAATCTGTCCAATATTTTTGGTTTCCAATATGTTTGTGGCTATCTTTCAGAATCATCAAATAGTACTTATGAAGGACCTTTATTTAAAAAAATTTATCCGCGAATTGGTAGTCTATAATAACATAGCTGTATATTTCAACAATGATATTACAAAAAAACGGATTCCAAGAAGATAATTTCTAAAAATGAATAATCAAATTAAAAAAGCCATTCAAAAATTGAATGCAAAGCATTCTGTTTCAAGATTTTCAAATGTATTAGTTCTGGATAAAATACCGAACAAGAAAGAGGATAATATTAGGAAATCATACGGGGAAGGAATAGCTCCAAATGAAGAAATTCTTCTGGTTTATGATGCTACGTTTTTTGGTAAAGCAGATGAGGGGTTTGCAATAACTGAAAGGGCCATTTATTATAATTTATTGAATAACCACAACACAAGGAGAAGAAGTAAAATATCAATGAATTTTATCCTTGATTCGGCACTTGGCAAAATCGGCCTTGACCTGAACATAGTTAGATTCAACAAAATAGGAATTTTTAAAGTTGTATCAATCAACAAACAGGAAAGCGAATTTTTACAGGGGTTATTTAATGCTTTAAGTGCTCTAAAGCCAGCAAAAAATCAATATTTCGTTAATCTAAATCTGGAAGAAAAAATCTCAAGGTCTGCAACATTGCAGATGGGGTTTATAAGTCCTTTTAATTATTTTCCAAATGGGGATGAATATTTTGGAGATGATCAGTATGGTATAATGTATTTTAACAATAAAAATTCGCGGATAAGATATGTTGGAAAGTTGCGAAATGGGAAATTTGATGGAGATGGTTATATGGAATTTAGGGACGGCCAACGTTATGAAGGTGAATGGAAGGAAGGTAAAAAGCATGGGAAAGGGAATCTCTATTTAAATAATGTACTTAAATATGAAGGTGAATGGAAGAAGGATCAAATGGATGGGAAAGGCATTGAATTTAACAAGGATGGGACCATTAAGTTTAAAGGCGCCTGGCTCAAAGGGGAATATGTGCCAGGGTCATCAATACTAACTTTTAAAGATGGGAAATATGATGGTGAAATAAAAAATGGGAAAAGACAAGGTAAGGGACTACTTAAATTTAACGATGGCAACATTTACGATGGTGAATGGAAAGATGACCTGAAAGACGGACAAGGGATTCTTTACAACGCCGAAAAATCAATTATTTATAAGGGTACCTGGCAAAAGGATGCCTATTTTACAGGAAAAGGCACACTGGAAAACAGTACCGGACAAATTTACACGGGCGACTTTAAAGAAGGCAAGTATTATGGTAAAGGCATTTTATTATATTCTAAAAAGGATCTAAACGGATATCTCAAATTTGAAGGTGAGTTTAAGAATGGCAAATTCGATGGTCAGGGCATCCTCGAAAAATCTGATGGAAAAAAGTATGAAGGAGAGTGGAGATATGGCAAAATGCATGGAAACGGGATACTGTTTAATTCTGACGGAACGGTAAATTGCCAGGGAAAATTCGAAGATGATTATTTCATGGGTAGGTATATTTCTGAAATAGCGTATAATGATGGAAAGGATGGATCATACTCCGGCGGTATCAATCTTAAAATGAGGGATGGATCCGGAGTTATGAATTATTCCGGTCGATCTGACGGATTATTGAAGTTTGAAGGTGAGTGGGAAAGAGATAAACCTATAAAAGGAAGATTTAGTTTTTCCGGAAATGGAATAATAGAGGGGTCCTTTTTCGGAAATGAGTATAATACCGGGACAGGTAAAATAATTTTGGAAGATGGAGTGGTTTTTGAGGGTTCGTGGAGTGGGCTGAATCTTGAATTTTCAGAGAATAAATCAGCAAATTTTTTAATTCCGGAAATAAACAGTTATTTTATTGCTGATTCATTCGAAAACTCAGTATCTTCAGGCGATCATTTGTTCGTAACAGAAAGCAATCAGCATCCCTACCGGATTATACAGGTCGACAAGCAAATTCTAAGTTTAATAGATGCAGCAGAGTATACAGCAGCGGAATCAAAGATTGAAGAGTTCCGAAAATTATACTTTAATAATTTAAGTGAGAGCGATCAGCAAATAGAAATTTTGAATAGGCTTAAGAAGCAGATCCAGGAGAAAAAGAATGAAAAACTGCAACAGGAAATTCTTTCAGTTTTTGGCGAGTCGAAACAAAAGGTCAAAGAAGAAATCAAACCTGCCACCGATGACGAATTTGACGATTTCGCGTAATTTAATTAATCATTAAAAGATAATAAGATGTCCAATGAAATTCATGTAGATTCGGCAAGAGTTGATGAGGTGATTCGTAAGATGACCCAAATGACAAACGATATGCGCGATAAAGAGAAACAAATGAAGAGCTATCTTTCAACAACCGTACCCCAGTTCTGGCGCGACGCACATTACAAAGCGCTAATGGATATTTACACTGACTTTAGCAATAAGCTGCAGCGGACTTTGGTTGATGCAGACCAGGTAATTATCCCACATTTAAAAAATGTAAAAAAGGCAATTGAAGAATACAACAGAATAAGTAGACGATAGTAATATTAAAATCGCTTTTATGATTAAATTCACACAAACAGGTGATCTAAAGCTTGAAGGTACGACAACTGTAAAAGGGGATACTGTTTTTCATATAAATTCAAAAGGGAAACAGATCCTTGAATTAAGGAATCAGAATCTTAGGCTGGAAGGCGAAGCTATTTATTTGATCAAATCTATTATTAAGCCTAAATCCAACTCTAAGGGAAAGAAGGAAAAAGTAACAGATGATAACTCAACAATAATAAAGAAGGACAAAATAACAGATGATAACTCAACAACAGTAAAGAAGGCTAAAAAGAATATTGATATTGGTTTCAAAACTGTCAAAATTGGAAATCAGGTTTGGATGTCAGAAAATCTGAAAGTTGAGTTCTACCGTAATGGCGATCCAATCCCATGTGCAAATGATTGGACTGCCTGGGAAAATTTCAGCAAAAATGAGACCGGATGCTGGGGTTATTATGAGTTTAATGAAGATAATAATAAAAAGTATGGTAAACTCTATAATTGGTACGCCGTAAATGATCCAAGAGGACTTGCTCCTGTTGGTTTTAGAATATCAACAATAAATGATTGGGAAAAATTGAAAAAATTTTGTCGTTTAGGTAGCAATGCAGAAATTCTAAAAAAATCAACTGGTTTTGCATTGGTTTTCGGAGGTTGGCTTTTACATGAAAATGCGGAGTTTATTGGCATGGGCACTGAAAGTGATTTTTGGAATTCTGATGATTTTACACCTAAATATTATGATGACGAACCAGAAGACGGAGATTCTGAAAGCATTCGACATAATACGGTAATTAATGAAAATTTAGATATCGATATCTCTTATATACATGCAATGATTGCTTGCTCAGTGCGTTGTTTAGAGAGTTAATGGATCAAAAATAACCTACTTTGAAGATTGATTATATTTCAATAACTAATGATTCAAAAAGCGAAAGAGCTGTTTTATGAAAAATTTAACCTGTTTAAACCGGTCAGATGCGTAATTTGCGGACAATATATTATTATTGGCCGGTATGCACTTGATTCGTGGAACCAGGCGGCACATGATTTTCATAAAATTTCATTTTGCTTTTCATGTGGAAGAATCATTGTAAAGAATGGACTTGTTTTACCGGATAGCAGGCAGCTTTGCGAAATTTGTCAGCCATCTGTTGTCAAAACGCCACAGCAGATTGAATGGGTCGAAAAAAAAGTGCGGGCAATATTATCCAGCGTTGGCATTAGGGATATTCCAAAAAATGTTCAAATAGAAATTATTGATCCTTATCAATTTATGAGGATTAAAGGCAATAATAGAATTGATCTCAATCAGCATGGGATGGCTACATATAACAAAATAAGCCGTAACGGCGTAACAAAAACTGAGCATAAAGTATACATTCTGGATCATTTGCCTAAAGTAGCCTTTGCCGGAATTTTAGCTCATGAACTTTTACATGTCTGGCAAAATGACAAAGGAATTACCCCGCCCAATGATATTTGTGAAGGATTTTGTGACCTGGGTTCTTATGCTGTTTACTCCGTAATAAATAACCCAACAGCCCTTCACTTTATTGAGCAATTGGATAAAAGTGACAACCCTGTTTATGGAGAAGGTTTCAGAAAGGTAAAACGGTACCTCGATCAAAAGGGCTGGCAGGCAGTAATCGTTAAAATTAAAAATTGGTAATCAAATATATGAATTGGTATTTTGATAAATTATTGTTCAGTATAAGTCTCAATAAACTACTTTTACTTCGCCATTTATTCGTAAAGAAGGTAAATACTGGCAGTATGTCTTAACCGGCACCAATATTAAAATGGAGTCATCATTGGTAATTAAAAATTTCAGAGATTGTAGCTCCATAAACAATACTGTCAAAAGTAAAATCTGACCCCATAAAGTGATAAGCAACTACCGAGTTCTATCAAATTATTGCAAAAAAACACACCGGTATTCTGCCGTCAACCGTGAGTAGTATATCGCTGCTGTTTGTATATCGTCCGCTATACAGGTGTACCCCGTCAAATGTGTATTGAATATCACCTGAGTTAGTGTAACGGCCACTGTAAATGTGCTTTCCGTCAAATGTAAATATTACATCACTGCTGTTGGTATAACGGCCGTTGTAAAGGTGCTTACCATCGAATGTATATAATATATCGCTGCTATTTGTATATCTTCCCTTGTAAATATGCTGGCCATCAAATGTATAAAGAATATCGCTGCTATTCGTGTACCGTCCGGAATAAAGATGTTTCCCATCAAATGTGTAGAGAATGTCGCTGGTATTTGTGTATCGACCGCTAAAAATATGAACTGCCATAGATTATGATTTTATGAGTTTACTTATTCCACCATTTTCTTAATACTAAAATCAATAATGGACTAAACTATTAATGTCGGTCGCAACCCAACTCGTTTTTTCCATTCCTGTAAACCGGGATTTCCAACATCCATAATGTGGTATTGGATATATTTTATAGTTGGATAATTTTCGATGATATCCTTTACCATACAAAACCAGAGACTCACCATAAAACTTCCTCTTTTACATGAATCCAGATAAGTCTGGTGACCAAGAATATGGATAAGTGCAGCCTAATTGCCAACAAACAGCAAACCGATATATCCGATCCAAATATTATCCGGAGAGAAAGCGCCATAAACTTTGTGAAAGTGGCAGGGGCAATCATCCTCTTCCAATGGTTTTGGATACTCAAAATAGGTTTAGTTCATGGCACCTCCCTGCCGCTCGCTGGCGCTGGTATTTATTGCATAAAGTTCATCCAGCCGGCTATTACGCTCTGCAATTGTTAAATTACGACAACTATAATCCTCTTTTTCAACCTGTCGATACTGATACCTGGTATTTTTGCCAAATTCCCGCATAAAGAAATCATCTACACCGACATAGTCATCTATTGACAAGATTGCCAAAACAATACCATCATTTATTTGAGGATTCACGTAACCCTCCATGTATTCCAGAATAGGAGTACAGGATGGCACACATTTATCCGTATTAGATTGAAGATCAATTTTTTTGTGAGGTATTCCCATATTTTTGGACTGATCAAAATTTAAATAGAATATCCCTTAGACTTTTATTATGTGAAAACCCTGAAAAGATTCAATTTTCGTCTTACTTCAATATCAGCTTATAAAAATTCTCATTCGCCCACACCATAAAATCCTTTTCTCCAAAGGTTTGTATAAGCTCCATCACGTGGTTTCTGTACCAATCCATCAGGTTGATTTCCGGCCAAAATGTCTTCATAACAGGAAAATCGGTGCCAAATAGAATTCTTTTGGACAGTCCGGCATCGCAAATCAATTTCATGCTTTCAATGTCCATAAATGAATTATCGACAAATGCATTTTTAGCCCCTTTTAATACCGTTAATGTTTGGGAAATAGGCTTCCCATGAGCTAAAATAAACTTAACTTCTGGAAATTCGCGGCAAAATTTGTAAAACTGAATGGCATTGGAACCACGCCAACCACCTGTATGAAACATGACCGGAACGCCTTTGATGTAGGCGGCCTGAATGACAGTTCTGATTTTATCTGGCATTGCATCCCACTCTTTAAGGGCATAAGCATGGATCTTGATCACCTTATAATTCAGGGTATCGTATGTTTTTAGAGTAGGATCTGCATCCACCATTTCGGGAGAGACCCACAAATATGGCACGAACCTTTCGCCGGGCAATGACTTCATAATTTTTTGATCACGGGGAAAATCACTTCCCCATCCTGTCCCTACTGGCATAATTCCGACCTTATCAATGCCCAATTCATCAAACCATTGGATGATTTCTTTTGAATCATAACTATCTTCCCTGAATTGGCCATAATGGACATGGCAATCACAGATTTTCGGGGCAAGCCTTTCAAAGCTTAGTTTCATAAACTAGAGTTTATTTACCACTTAGTTTCTTAATGAATTTATTTACAAGGGTCTTCTGTTCACCTAATTTATTGTTTGCTGCTTTCCCAGACAAAGTTCTTTTGTCTAGCTTCGAGTCCTTTGTCACTTTTGATACAACTTTTGCCATATAAAAATTTAAATTAGTAAGTTCCTAACTCTTTCTCTAATTTTGCAATTTCGTCTTCTAATTGGGCTCTTCTTCTCTCAAGACGCTCTAATTCTTTATATTCACATTCCAAAATCCTGTCAGATTTCAGTTTCTGTTTATATGCTCTAGCTCCTCTTTTCTATCCCGAAGCATGTCTTCTACTTCATTTTTGTTCATTCTATTTTATTTGTTTTCCAAATATTCTTCCACCATCTTCTTATTCAAAAATGCCACATCGCAGAAATGTTTGGTGATTTTAAACATATCACCATTATTCTCGTTATAATTGCGAACCAGGCACATAGCACAATAATCCTTTGCCTCACAAATAACACATTTAGGGAAAGATCCATTTGTTATTTTTCGTAGCTCTTTAATCTGTTCCGAGTTTTCCCAAATATCTTTAAGACTCTGTTTGTAGGCATTACCTAAAATCATTCCCTGCCAGCCGGCACAAGGATAATAATCGCCATTGGCCGTAACGCAGATATTATCGACGCCTACACCACAAACCGGGGATTTCTTGTATTTTTCAATATCGAACGATTTGGGCTCCTGTTGCAAGGTGGTGTCTAAATAATCCCGGTCAAATTCAAGCATATCATTTAGCAATTCTGCCGTTTCGGGTATGCTGATGCGTTGCGCCAGATTGTTCACATCATAATCAGCCTGCGCCATCATAATAAAATCAGTTTGTGATTTTATGCGAAGATTATTGGCATAAATTAATACGTCTTTATACGATTTTCGGTTGAGTTTCATCACCGGGCAGCTTATTTGAACCGGAATATCAGCAGCTACTAATCCTTCTATGGCATTTTTTGTTTTATTGAATGAACCTTTTACCAATGTAATTGCATCGTGTTCGTCGGCTTTCATCGAATAAAGCGAAACTTGAACCAACGAGGGATTGACCTCTTTCAGCAATGAAATATGCTTGTCGTTCAATAATACCAGATTACTTAAAATGCTGATAGAAAAATCATTTTTTCGTGCATGTCGCAATATCGTATCGATATCTTTGTGCATAAACAATTCGCCACCAGAAAGCGTGACTTGCAAAGTTCCCAAATCTTTGGCTTCATCCAGCACCCGCAAAACAAGCGCAAGTTCCATGTCTTTTCCACCATCCTTTTTCTGATTGGGAATATAACAATGGATACACCGTTCGTTGCAACGAGCAGTAACTTCTATTTGTAGACCGAAAATTTGTGGTGCTTTATGAAATTCTTCGTAAAAGAACTCAGAACTGTCAGTCAGCACTTCTTTTTTATCGGGATTGGTAAAATCGTACAATTCTGTTTTGGGATTGGCCATTTGATAGTTGAACGAAGGTTCTTTACCATTCAACTCTTCTATCGAATTGCCTGTAATAACAAAACCAGATTCTTCTAAATCTTCAACAAATTCAATAAAATCGGCCTTTAATTCTTGAAATGAAATGTCCTGGTATAGCGGAAGCACTTCATTTACAATTGTATCAATGTCTTTAGGCTCACGACTAATTTGGTCTAAAAAATCAGCTCCCGTTTCATTAAAATTCAAATCATGTTTAGTGAGTTGATTGGTTATATAACCAATATTGGCAAATCGTCGAATGAAAGTGTTTTTAGTTTGTCTTATTAAGCAGTTTTTCAACATTAGCATCAATATTTTTTATATGACCAAGTATTTCTAATAATATCCGTGTATTGGTTGTATTAGATATTGGTATAACATTTTCTGTTCCATTATCAACAATAGTAAGTCCCTCAGATCTTGCTCCATCCTGTTCTTCTGTCAACTGTTCTACAATTTTTTGTAGAATCTGAGAGGACATAACGCCATTTGATATGTCTTTTAAATCAATTTTCATCTCTTCCAGTTTTTAAGTGTTAAGTGAGCATCCCCATTTCTGGAGATGCTCATTTGATCACTTTGTCGTTTCACATGATTTACAATAACCCGCTTGACCATTCCCACTTTTGGCAGGACAACCAGCTGCATAAGATCCCTGTGGGTTGTTTTTAGCCACAACCTGTGCTTTTACGTACTTTTTCATCTTTTTAAAAATTAAGTTAAACAATTATTGATTAAAATCTGCCTGTTTGCAGAATGCGTTAAGAAATGTTGATTTTGATGTTTAGGATGCATTCAGAAATTCTCAATAAATTAACTGCGAATTTTCTTATTTAAAATACTAAATGTATAAGCGTAGATATTGGAATGCTGAACGCAAACAAACACATGATTATCGTTTACAATAAACTTTTAAAAAGATGAGAAAACGGTGGAAATTGATTTTGCAGACATAATTTATAATTTAGTGGTTCAAATTTCTAAAACAAAGGTGAAATTAAGAATTTAGATATCCTAGTAAAAATTCTAATACAGAATAAATCTAAGCAGTAAAATAATTTCTTTAATTCGTTAATATTTGGAATTATTTCGGATTTTTTTGTAAAATTGCAGGTAAATTTTTTTTTCAATAAATAACCTACTCTTTTATAAAAACTAAAAACCAACCAAAATGGCAAACAAATTCACAACTGGATCACCTGAGAATTACCAACAAAAATGTTGTTGTGCTTTAGTCCTTGATGTATCAGGTTCCATGGAAGGTGCGGCAATTAAAGAACTGAATGACGGATTACAGGAGTTTTACCAGGATATTCAGACGGACTCCACAACCGCTGACCGGCTTGAAGTGGCAATAATTGAATTTTGTGACACAGTTACGACACTCGTGGACCCATCTTTAGCTGCAGATTTTACCATGCCAATACTAACCACGAAAGGAACAACGAAATTGGTAGATGGTGTGAGAGAAGGAATCAATATAGTACAGGCAAGAAAAGTATGGTATAAACAAACCGGACAACTGTATTACAGACCCTGGATTATTTTAATAACAGATGGAGCGCCGGACCACGGGCAGGATGTCAATAGTCTGGCTACAGAGATTAAAGATGGTGTGAGCAAAAAGGATTTTAACTTTTTTGCTATCGGGGTTCAGGGCGCCGACATGACTATGTTGGGAAATATTTCGGACCAGTCGATGCCACCTGCCCAGTTAAAAGGGTTGCAATTTTCCCAGTTCTTCAAATGGTTAAGCGCATCCATGGGTACTATTACCAACTCAAAGGATGGCGACAAAACCAATTTGCCAAATCCGGCAGGGTGGATGAATGGATTTACCGTTTAATAAATTGATTCGCGTGGCCCAATGCCATTCACTTCTAACTTACTATTTAAATGCAAATGGAAATCAGACCATTCCTGTTATTTCTATTTCTGCTCGTATTAAACTTAGGTTTTGGACAGGCTAATACTAATACGATTAAAAAGAGCAAAACTGCACCGGGGAAAAATGTGCCTTCAACGAATGTTCCGGGATCGACTAATTTAGCTGTTGCAGTTTCACCGGATGCAATAAAGGTATTAACTGACAGCATTTTTAGTTTAAATAAACTCATTTCTGACTCAAAAGATAGTATAGGGCGGTTGAGATCAGAAAACGGGAGGTTAACCAGCCAATTCGAAAAGTACTTAATCAAAGACAGGTATAAAACCAATAAGCAAAATTGGAACGTTCAATTTCAAAATATGACTTATTGGGAATTTATAGTAAGTTTAACTATTCTTTCACTTATAACCATTATTTTATTTTTACTTTACATTTTATTTTTTAAGAACAAACGGGCCAAACCAGAACCAATTCAGGATCCTTCCCAAAATAATTGGGAAAGTGTAAAAATTAAATCCTTTACTGATGAGAATGTAAAAGCTATTGAACCTATTTTTGATACTATTCATCCGGTCAATACTAATGTCGGGAATATTGAAAATAATTCACCAAAGTCATTCTCCAATATAATTTACAGCCAATACAATTCAACAGATTGTTGGTTTGTTGTGGGCGCTTCATCAATTGGGAAATCGCATATTTCAGGTAATATTCCTTGCCAGGACAATCATTATTATTCAACGATCAAAAATGGATGGGGTATCGCTGTTTCCTGTGATGGTGCGGGAAGTGTTTCCAATTCGCATATAGGAGCCGGGTTTGTTGCGGAGAATGCATTTAGTGTTTTCAGTGATTTCCTGAAGCAAAACCATTTCGTTGATAAAAATCAGTTGCCGACCGAAGAGCAATGGCAAGGTATCTCAAATCTGGCTTTCAAAAAGATTTATTATTCATTAAAAGATTTTGCCCAGTCAAAAAATCTGGAATTTAATTCACTTGCCTGTACAATAATTGTGGTAATTTCTACACCAATAGGTTTACTGTCATCGCATATTGGAGATGGGCGGGCGGGTTATTGTACTGCAAGCGGTCAGTGGAAATCATTACTTATTCCACATAAAGGTGAAGAAGCCAATCAAACCATTTTTCTTACTTCCTCGCCCTGGATATCTGATGATGATTTTAAAATGTCCGGAGTGTTGGTTCCGGAAAGCAGGGTTATCAGTGAAAAGGTGATTGCCTTTACCTTGATGTCGGACGGTTGTGAAATGCATTCTTTTGATTGCAGCAAAATGGATTATGAAAGGAATAAATGGGTAGACCCTAATTTACCTTCCGGGAAATTCTTTAATCCACTCCTGGAACAACTAAAACAAATGCATAATCATAAAGTAGCGTTTGAGGAGGTAACTGAAAATTGGATAAAATTTATTGAAGAGGGTACACCCGGTTTAAATGAGGAATCAGACGATAAAACTTTAATTCTTGGAATTCTGATTTAAAACATGCCACAAATAGTTTATACAACTGCAAAAATTCCTGTTCAATTAGAAGATAAGCCAGTAGCATCCGGTGGTGAGGGAACAGTATTCAGGGTAAAATCAGCAGGAGTTTATACGAATACCTGTGTGAAAATTTATCATACTCCGAAGAGAACCCCTGCGAGAAGAAAAAAAGTGGAGTTCATGATTCTGAACAAGCCACAGGTTACTTCATCACAGAATTTTATTATTTGCTGGCCAATTGAATCAATCTATGACCAAAATCAGCGATTCATAGGATTTCTTATGCCGTTGGCTTTCTCAGGATCCGAACAGCTTTATGAGTTAACCAGACCAGCAATTGCAAAACGATTGCAGACTGGCTGGGGCAAATTTGACCGGTCGACATCGACTGGCATTGAAAAAAGATTAAAGGTCTGTGTAAACATTGCTATTGCCATTCATTCCATTCATCAATCGGGCAAATATGCCCTCGTTGATTACAAGCCCCAGAATATTCTCATCAGCAGCCAGGGTAAGATTTCTATAACAGATGTTGATTCGTTTCAGATTGCAGAAAATGGAGTTGTACTATATCATTCAGAGGTTTCAACTCCTGAGTATGCACCCCCGGAATGTACAAAAATTAACCCTTCACAAACTTTAGTTCCGGAATCATGGGACAGATTTTCACTGGCAGTTTCGTTTTATGAAATTCTCTTCGGTATTCACCCATTTGTTTCAACCCCTGGTGGTCAATACCTTAAAGCAACAACAATCGGTGAAATGATTCAGAAAGGATTATTTGTACATGGTTCCAAAAGAAATTATCTGACCGTAATTCCCAGGATCCATGATAATTTCAAATTGCTGCCGGAATCTATAAAGCAACTTTTCATCAAGGCTTTTGAAGACGGACACACCAATAGTAAATTAAGACCATCAGCGGAACAATGGGGCCAAACAATTAATGCGGAGTTGATAAAAAAAGAATTAAAGGACATCCTGTTCCTGTCGTTCAAAATTTTTTATCTGAACCATCAACCACCATTCCACTTCAACCCGAATTAAAACCAAAAACTGCAGTACCAGCTTCAACTTTAGTATCTCAAACCTGTTCTCCTCCCAAAAATCACCATTATTTTTGGAAAATTGCAGCCGTTATATTGTTACTTATTGCATTTATTAACAGAGGTTGCTTAAAACTTCCGTCATTTTTAAATGGTAATACTTCGATGAGCCAAACTGAAACAGATGCACTTAAAAGGCGTGAATCAGATCTTAAAAATCTTTTTTCTCCTTTGTGGATTGGGAAAATGGGAAAAGAACCTTTGGCTGTTAAATTTAAAAGATTAGGTGAAGATAAGTTGCAGGGAAACACAACATATCTAAATAGTAGCTATAATTTTGCCGGTAGCATGGTTGTCAAAAATAATTCATGGATGATACTACTTACAGAAACTGGAATCAAAAGGGAGAATCATACTTTTGAATTGTTATATGATCCTGTTTTAAGTGTTATTTCAGGTAACTGTACAGGAAAAGATCCCAATATCCACAATCGAGTGGTTTTAAGTGTTTTATCGAAATAGTAAGGGGTGCTGGAATAACTGAATTTGTATCAGTTACCAAGGACATCGTTAAGTTGAATTGAAAGAGTTTTATTTTTAAACTAGTATAAGATATTAAAAACCGTACAGATAAGGAATCTAATTCAGGTATAAGTGGAGTTGCAGCATTGATTATTCTTCTGGTTTTTTTACTGTCAAGCATTTATTTTTTAATCGGCCGCCCGGAAAATGACGGAATCAAGGTGGAAAATGATTTGGGATGAAATAAGAAAGGAAATGGGTGAACAGATCAAAAAGATAATGGAAGGTAAAATCCGGGACCGAATGAAGTACCTCTAATACAAATGGAAGTATTCCTCTCTTTAAATTGAATAGATGGTTAATAAGACTTATGATTAACGGCATTTTGTACAGCCTAAAAAATATTGTTAAAATGAAATCCCGCTATATTCTTATTGCTTTATTATTAATTAGTTGTGGGTTAAATACCTATTCCCAGTCACCCTATGAGACTCTTGGAGAAAAATCCAAAACGACATTTGAGCAGGCAAAACATTTTTTATGCGATTCCCTGGGTCCGGTGAAAGAGGGCATCCGTAAGACCGAAGTGACGGTAAAAGAGGCCTGGAAAAATTCTGAACCAGCGAGGGAAAAAGCAGCAGAGATCGTAAAAAATTATTTAAAAGATATCGAACCTGCCAGAAAGAGCGCAATGGACAGTGCCAAAAAATATCTGAATATAGCAGGTGAGAAGTCTTCTCAGAAACTTGACAGCCTGGCTGTCAAACATAAAAAGGTGGCAGAAACAACCAAAAATATTGTCAAAACAACAACGCAAACGGCCAATAAAATTTGGAATGAGACAGAACCTCAACGTGAAGCTGCCGTGGCAAAGGGCAAAGAATTAATTAAAGAGGTAAAAGAGGCACCAACAGAATTTAAACAGGGGTGGGAAAAGAACTCCAATAAATAGCATCTGCAAACATTAAAACGTTCAGAGCAGGATACTTATAAATTCAGGTTATATTTTGTTCGATCAAATTCTTTATTTCACGTGCATCGCTTATCGTGAAGTTATGACCGGTGATTATTCCTTCACCAAAACTTCGGATGGTGATATTTGTCCCGATAATTCCAGTATCCACCTCAATTGAAGAGACTTTAGAGAGTGGAATAATTATTTTATCATAACCGATCAGGTATACTCGCCGCTTTTTATAAACGACCAGCTTATCGGTTACTTCAATGGTATCCGGATTTATAATACTTGCTCCTCTTGTAATTGCGGCTGTAAATAGTGGCATGCTAAGTTGTTTTACAAAGCTAAGGTAAATACAATTTTATACATAAACAAATCCATCGATTATGAAAGACAGAATCAGGCTGTTACTCCTGTTTATCTTAATATGCCTGATTTTGAGAAATATGTAGTTGTGGTTATGTACTGACAAGTGTGAATAATTTCTTACTGCAATTAATAGAGAAGTTGGATTGTTTAGGAAAATATTTAACTTTAAATCTTTAATTTTGTATTCTGAACAAATTCTGGTAACGTGAAATACAAAATCTTGCATTTTAGTGGCCACGCAACCATGCAGATGTTTAAACGTGGAATTCAGGTTGAAGATATTGAGCAGGTATTAGAAACTGGTGAATTGATAAAAGAATACCCGGAGGATAAGCCACAACCAAGCTTTTTGATGCTTGGTTTTATTAACAAACGTCCGCTGCATGTTGTGGCATCAACAGATAAGACTGGGAATTGTTATATCATCACTGCTTATGAGCCTAATGCAAAATTATGGAACAAAAAATTTACATTAAAAAAATAAAAGTCATGGAATGTGTAATCTGTAAGAACGGAATCACCCGTAAGGGTAAAGTGACTGTCACTCTTGAGCGTAAAGGATCTATTATTGCAATTAAAGAAGTACCTGCGCAAATCTGTCAGAATTGCGGTGAATATTATCTGGATGCTGAAATGACAAAAGAAGTTCTGAAACGTGCAGAGCAAGCAGTCAATAAAGGTGTTGAATTTGAAGTAATTAAAATGGTTAAGGTTGCCTGATTTCTGGGAGAATATTTTACATATATTAGATAATATTTTTATGCCCCTGCCGGAACTAATTAGACCTGGCAGGGGCAATTTTCGTTTATGGAAATCCAAAAGGAACCTTTTATCATTTAAGATCACTTTTCTATAATTTAAAAGCTATCGTGACAATTGAAATTATACCGTTTGAGAATCCAAAAGGTCTCTTTTTTATTCGGGTTTCAGATAATTGTTTTCCAAAAAAATCTGATAGGAATCAATTTTGGGGTTCATCACCTTTACATGAATTGAAAAAGAATTCATGTAAACTTGCTGTCAATGAATAAAGATGTACCGAAGGTCAAGCTTGAGACATTTTCAAACCAAATGGATTTGAAGTGAACATAATAGGTTTTGTGTTGACTGTTATTAAATTTCCAATATATCTACCAATGACTAAATTTATATATACTTAATATAGTAATTCCTGTAAATAGACAAGTTATTGTACGATTTGCTGGGATTGTGAGGCTTTTATGATTGATTTAAATAAGAAGATAAGATTTTCTTATCCGTTAAAGGGGGCAGAGCTCACCCAAATCGAAACAAGTCAAATTTGTATAATAATTTAAAAACTCTTGGATTTGGTGTTCAATTTATATTTATGCAAATTTAAAGTCTAATTTTAAAATTGCATAAAAAAGTTTATTGCGCCTGAAATAGTTAATGAGTTGATTGAATCAGCGGCTTCCTTTCCGGTAATCAACATAACAGGTCAAAGACGATCGGGTAAGACTACTTTGCTGAGAAATGTATTTCCATTCAAAAAATATTTCTCTCCTTTAAAATGTCTGAGAAGATAAAATACCTCGTCGTTAATGCCGAAGCTAATTAAAGAGGCTGATAAACTGTAACCTAACAAATAAAAATGATGATCTACAAAAATTTTATGAACATAACTTTGACAAAAAATGATATGTCAGTTATAATGGAGCGCATTTATATCAACTTAATAAGAACATACAATAGCACCGGTGATTCAGAGGATTACGAAGAATTATTGAATACGTTTAACACCATACATGATAAGATTGTTATTCAATTACATGGTGAAAAAGAATTTGAGGCCTTTAAAAAGGTTAATTTTGATTATTTAATGAATACAGATTTCCTTATCGCGGATATAGATTATGAAAGGTTTCAATGCATTATTTACACACGGCTTTACAGCAGTGAATCAATCGAAGAATTTGATGAACTTGTTAAAAAACTCGAATGCAACAAGTATGATTGCAATGTTTACCAATTTGTAATACAATAGAAGATTTTCAGTTACAACCAACTAATGAATATAAATAATGAGAATTAATATTGCCTGGTTAAAATGAAGGTATATTAAGGTGTCGCAACTACGTTGCTTTAGGAACTTGGCAATGTGTTTATCTACAAAGATTTAGCAACTAAGTTGCTGAAAACAAGGCTGCTTAGCAGTTATCCCGCCAAGCGGGATTGTAGAATTATTAATAAAATGTAAATGAAGCCACATAGTGGCGATATCTTTTTAAGTGCTTAGTAATATACGTATTAGATGATATTTTTTAATTTATCCGGACACCAATGAATGAGAATATTTAAAAAGAATAATGATGGCATTAAAGATGCTGCCATGTCTAAAATCAAAGCAGCAAAGGCTGCCTATGCCCGTTATAAAATGGATGAATGCCTTAAACAGATTGAGAAGGCCTTGAATATTCTGAAAAGTGGCGATGGCTCCGATTATGAAATTGGGGCTGTAATTATCGGATCCTTAGATATTAAATATAATGCCCTTGAATGGCTGGGACGATTTGCTGCAGCGGAAGGGATCGCATTTGAAATGCTTAAAACAGCTGAGTGCCATCAAAATCCGGAGATGAGGGTTTTTGTATACAACAAAATCGGATATTCTTTAAATCTATCAGAAAAATATGATCAGGCGATAGGCTGGTCTCTTAAATCACTTGAGATCACCAAAAGCCTGAATGACGAATACGGGCTATCCATTTGTTACAATAACCTGGGAATTTCTGCGGATGGAATGGGGAAATATGATGAAGCTGTTGACTGGTACCTGAAATCTGTTGAAATCTCACGAAAATTAAACAAAACATCTAACCTTGCCGGGCAATATAATAATCTGGGTGACCTGAAAAGATTAATGGGTAACTATGAGGAGGCTCTTGACTGGCATCTAAAATCACTTGAAATCTATACCCGTTTAAATAATCGCACCGGTCTTGCAAGTTGCTACAACTGCCTGGGTATATTAAAGGAGGCCATGGGCAAATCGGAAGAAGCCATTGACTGGTATTTGAAATCTCTTGAAATAAGAACGGGCCTGAATGACCGGTCCGGCATGGCAATGTGCTACAATAATCTGGGGATTTTAAAAAAGGAAACCGGCAATTATGAAGAAGCCATTGATTACTATCTGAAATCATTTGAGATCTCACAGAGTCTGAATGATCATGCAAGCATGGCCAGATATTATCTTAATTTTGGAAATGTAAAGAGATCAATTGGGAAATATCGTGAATCTATTGATTTGTATATTAAGTCATTGGAGATTTATACAGATTTAAACAGCACCGTTGACATTGCCAGATGCTATAATAACGTGGGTATTGCGAAGGAATTAATGGGCAACTTTGAAGAAGCCCTTGAGTGGAGCAAGAAATCATTTGAAATTTATTCCAGTTTCAATGATAGTCTGCTCCTTGGCTGGTGCTATGACACTCTCGCCAATATCATGAAATCGATTGGTGAATACGACAAAGCCCTGGAATGGTGCCAAAAATCACTTGATATCTATTTGAATATCAATAATCGTGAAGGTCTTGCCACTTGCTATTATAACCTCGGAAATACAACAGCAGGGATCGGTAAATATGACGAGGCCGTTGAATGGCATTTAAAATCAATTGAAATTTTTAAGAGCTTAAATAATGGTATTGCCCTGGCCGATTGCTATAAGAGTCTTGGAATAGTTTATACCTCGTCAGGCAAATTTAATGAAGCCATAGATCTTTATTTTCAGGGACTGGAGCTTCTTAAAAACACCGACGAAATCAGAATCAAAGGTTTGCTATATGCAAGTATTGCTGAAAATTACAGCAAGATGAATAACCTGAACCTGGCACTGGCTTACTACGAAAAGGCAAAAGCTCTTTTTGAGAACATTGACAATCTTCAGCATCTGGCCAATATTAATGAACGTATTGAGCAACTTAAGAGTAATTTTATAAAGAAATAGAAATATATACCTTTAACCTGGAATCTTATGGCAGAAGCAACGTACAATCTGGTAATTGTAAAGGGTTCTAAAAATGATCTGGATAATTTTGAGAAGAAAGCTTACAAAAACGAAAGTCAGGCATTTTCTTTCGAAAAACTATTCCCCCTACCGAGATTTCTGGAAAACAATATTTATCCCGGCTTTAATTCCTCCAGGGAGGCAATAGCATTCAGGCATATTATTTACGGGTGCGAGTGGTCGGGATTTGGGGTTTTAATAAGAAAAACCGATACCTTTCTTGAATATTATTTCACTTCCGAATATTACAAAGCAAATCTCGATCATATTGCGTTTATGTTTAAGGAGCTGAAATTTACGCAGGTATTTATTGAAACAGCGGAAGAGAAGAGGTTTGGATTCATTGAGTACGTAAATGGATTACCGTTTGAAAACACAAATCCTGCTTTCCCGGAGCTACATCTGGTAAACTTATTTTCAGTAGACTGGGAGATAAATAGCTCTATTCAGACCTACCTGTACATTGCTGAACTTTATCATAAAATTTTATATTTCAGAAAGACCAACCTTCAGGAGTATCAGAAAACCTGCAATGAAATTACTCGTCATATTCCATTTTTCTCAATAATTGATAAAACTCAATATTTGAAAAAAAATGAAAGTTTTTATGATTCGTTGTATGAGCTGGAACTGGATTTGCAAAGACGTGAGTTGTTTTATGCACGTCATATGATCTCATGCCATTTTGAGACAAACAGCCTTGAAACCTTAAAAAATTTTGTGCAAAGCAATTTTCTGTCAGCTAAAAAAAAGGCCAGGTATGTTGAGCGATTAAATAGTATCCAACTTATAAATGATTTCCGGTCGGACGTTAAATGGAATCACGAAGACTGGAATTGGTGGGACTCATTGGACAAAACCTGGCAGGATGAATTGATAACCAACTTGCTGCGATCTCCTGCTTATTCGGAAAAACGGATTTCAAATAGGAAAATTGCGGGGCAGATTGGAAAAGCCAACAGTGTGTCGAATGACCTGATTGCCAAAATCGCAAACCTCGAAGCATTAGATCTTTCAACCAGAGTGCTTTACGATCTGACGCCCCTGGTATATATGAAGAATATTCAGGATTTCCAATTACAAAGAGTTAATTTCACACATGAGTATCGTGGGTATTTCATTGAAATGTACCCAAAGCACCTTCGATCGAAAGTAAAAAGTTTAGAAATTTTTAATATGCCTTTGTATTTTCACAATTTATCATCACTGGAAGAATTCGTTAATCTGGAGTACTTAGGTATCCAGGATTGTCGGGTTAATGATTTAACTGGTATTGAAAAGTTGACTAAACTTAAAACCCTCGATGCTGATCAGGGAAATTCTTATAATGACTTAAATCCGTTACGCGGACTTAATTTGAAGAATCTCAATATGCAATTCGTAGGATTAAATGATATTAGTCCGCTGATCGATGTGCCTTCGATCGAAGTACTCGATCTCTGGCATACATACCTTAACGATCTGACGCCTTTGCTTTATCTGCCAAATTTGAAACGTGTCACACTCCCTGATAAAGAAGGAATAACTGAGCTGATTATTGACAGACAAATGAATACTGTTTCTGTATGCACTAATTATAAAGTTAAATCTATAAAAGTCTTTTCAGGAAGTCTGGAAGCATATCTTAAAGCCAACTATATCACTTTACCTGACGGAAGGATTGTTGTTGAAGATCTTCCGGATCCGGATAGTATTTACCTGGCCAAAACTAAAGATGAAAGTTATGAAAAAAATGATGGTGATCCCGAATCGGGGGAGTACGAAGACCTTCCATTTTAGTGATAGGTGGTTTCGAATTCATCCTGTTTGCCGGAAATCAGGATATTGTTAATATTTGTATCGATCGTATAAAGCACCAAATTTTATGCTATCTGCCATTAATAAGGTGTCGGATTTTATCTTTTCCTTGTCCTGATCAATGAGTTCTAAATTGTCATTTGTTAGGATAAAATAATCTGCCTCTATCCATCGGTAAAAATAATTTTCGGTTAAATTCATCCCATTGCCTATAAATTTAACAACGATTTCATCACCTTCAACTTGTAGCATAATTTCTTCAAATGATTCCTGAATTTTTGCCTCACTATTCATTTTAGAACAATAAATTAATTCATCCAATGAGCGCTTGTCATTTTTGAACCATTTCCTGAGAAATCCTAAATGCTTATCTGAACACTGATATCCCAAATCCAAAGCTGAAAGGATTTTACACTTTAGATTGCTGCGATCTGCCTTTTGGGCTCCGTCCCAGGCGCATTCGCTGTTAATGAATGTTGCTGCAAGGCCTAAGACTGCCCGCTCCGGATCAGAAATTGTTTTACAGTATTCTTCATTTATACAAATTCTGGAAATAGTATCATTTGGCGCATTACCTTTTTTCTTTTCCAACCAGAGAAATTTTATTGTCTTATCGGTCATTGGATAATTCCTGACTTCAGAAACTTCCTTTCCCTGAACAGCAGAATCATTCTGACGGTATAAATTTTTAGTTGAGGATGAGTTTGGTTGTCCGCAAGAGACAAATAGAGTCAGGGTAAATATGTATATTAGTTTGTTCATAGTCAAGTTTTAGTTGTGATATTGTTTACTTCATCTGGATCATAGTCAATTAGAAAAATGAACCCTCTCCCGCACCACTTTTGCAAAACCCCGGCTTACAGCCTTGTCAATTCCGGCTGATATTGCAAGATCAACATTGCCCCCAATACGATTAAATCCAAGTATCCGGGCACTCTCTTTGAGCAGATCATCGCGGTTTAGGCTGATTGAATGCTCCAAAATCTCTCTCACCACATTTGAGACCTCTTCGGGTGAAATATCCAAAGCATCACGCCGGTCAGTGCCGTTAACCGGCACACGGTAATGCAGATAATTATCCGGGTCCTGCTGTTCATTCCACAGGAATCGTTTTCCGGTGCCAGTCTGTTTAATATTTAATTGAACGAAAAGGGAATCCAGGTAGCTGCTTATTAAAGGTGTCATGCGCGACAAGGACCAGGCAGCCAATATTTTTTTACCCATTAAATCCTTACTGACAGGTGCTTCCAGATGCATAATCTTACTGATATCGGAACAAATTTTCTCACGCTGGTTATGATGAAAAAACTGATCAGGCCTGGTCAATTTTGTCCGAACTGAGAGCACCGCAGGTTCATAATTTAACCGGAATTCAGAAGCAGAGAGGGTTGGTGCCGGATCTGACGCATTGGGATATCTTGTTTCAGAATCAATATTTATCCCGGGATTATCAGGATTTTCTACCTCCGCTGTTGGATTGGAATTAGCTCCGTTAATGATTGCCTGCTTGATTCCCTCAAGAACTTTTTGCGGATTATCCCACCAGTCACAAGACCAGATCTTGTGTATTTTCCATCCCAGCTGCTGTAATACCTCTATTTGTATAATCTCCCTGTCTTTAACCGTTTTGGATGATTTATAAGTCTCGCCGTCACAAAGCACTCCAAGCAGGTATTCTGCCGGTCTTTCGGGGTTTATAATTCCAAGATCGATCTTAAATATGGAGCTCCCAATGTTTGTGGCTACTTCAAAACCTTCCGCTTTAAGTTGTGTGGCCAGATGGTCAACAAAGGTCAGTTTCCTGGTCTTATTTCCGAAAGATCTGTTATCGTGATTCTTGCCTCTTTGTGCGAATTCCAGAAAAGCTTTGAGTCCGGCAACGCCCAGTGACGAAGACCTTGTCACATCAATCTGGTCAGCGGTTAGGGTTGAAAACACCATCATCTCGTAACGGGCCCGTGAAACTGCGACATTCAGTCGCCGCCAGCCACCCTCCCTGTTCAGCGGTCCAAAATTGAGGTTTACCTTATTATCCTTGTCAGGTCCATATCCAATAGAAAATAGAATTACATCCCGCTCGTCTCCCTGTACATTTTCAAGATTCTTGATAAAGATAGGTTCTGATGATTCGGTGGCAATCTTTTCAAGATCGGGTCTGAGTTTAAAAACATCATTTAGCAGATCGTCAATAAGTATTTGCTGAACAGAGCTGAAAGTCACCACACCTATACTTCGTGCAGATAACGAAGGATCAGAAAGCCTGCGGATAATCTCGTCGATGATTGCCTTTGCTTCGCTGCGGTTCTGACGTGATTTACTGCGGTCGTAATAACCTTTTACAGGTACAAAGTGAACTTTTGTCGTTTGGTCATCGGGCGAAGGGAAGGTCAGAAGGGTGTTGTCGTAGTATTGGGAATTGCTGAATGTAATCAGACTTTCGTGCCTGCTTCGGTAATGCCATAACAAATGTTTTGAAGGCAAAGTAAGCGCGAGGCAATCATCCAGAATACTCTCAAGGTCCTCAATTGCCAGATTCTCTTCATCGATGTTATTTGAGGTGAAGAAGCTGGTTGGCGGCATTTGCTTCGGATCGCCCACCACAATCAGGTTTTTTCCACGGGCAATAGCGCCGACGGCTTCACATGTTGGCATTTGGGATGCTTCGTCGAAAATAATCAGGTCAAATTTAAAATTCCTTAGATCAATATATTGAGCCACAGATATCGGACTCATAAGCATACAAGGTGCAAGCCGGGTAAGTAACCCCGGGATTGTGTCAAAAAGCTTCCGTATGGACATGCCTCGTCCGCAACTGCGAAGGTTGCGCATTAAAATGCCAATTTCGGAGCTTTGGGCAGCCTCTTTGGTAAAAGAAGGGATTACAGATGCCAGTTTATAATATAATTCACTGATTGTTAGTTTTTCATAGCGCTTGTCCAATTCTCTGAACCGTTTGATTTTTTCTTCAAACATCTTTCCATTGAAGGTTGACAGCACCCCTTCTTCTTCAATAATATAATCTGCCAAATTCCGGTACAGGTTTTTCAAAAAGAAGGTTACAAAATGTTCATTCAGGATTTTCCCGCTTTCAATTTCAACAACAAGGTTATTTAATCCTTCTGCCTTGGCTTTTGATTTTGTTTGGTTCCATACCACCCATTCACGCAAACTATCCAGACCTGACTGCCAGCTCACACAATATTTCAGCATTGAGGTTACAAAATCAACCTTTGCATCCTCAAGCCCGTTAAAATCAATTTTAAGCAGTTCATTAAGGTTTTGTTCATCCTGCATTAGCTGTCTGAAGCTCAGAATAAACTCTTTTAGCGCATCGCCGTGTATCGTTAAAAACGCCTTCAGTCCTGTTTTAAGTGTTTCGGAAAGGTCTAATCTTGATTCGGTTGACTTTTTGATATTACCAAAGTATAAGAGCAGTAGTTCCGATATTTTTAAAGCATGCTGACATATACTCCTGATTTCATTCCAGTCGCCATTACCCTCCTGCCATCTGATTCCCAGTATTGGTAAAAGGTAATTTTGATGGGAATCAATTTTATTTTGTTCATTTTGGAAATTGATGATCGTATCAAAAACTTTTTCAATCTGTGATGCATCGAACTGTTTTCCAACAGCAAAAGATTTAATTCTTTTGATAATGCTTTGTTTTTCAATAATCCTGGGAAGTAACCATTTTGAACCGGCCTCTACCCATTTATCCTTCAATTGCTCCGCGTCTATTTTAAGGATTTCCTTAAGGAATCTGTGCAAAAGGTAATCCCGGTGTTCATTTCTTGTCAGTCCATTTTCCGACAGGCGGATAATTAATTTTAGGGACTCATCCGGATTATCTGCAGCCAGGACAGATGCCGGAATATCGATTGCAGTGAGAAGGATTTCAGAGATTTCCTTAAGATACATAAGCTGGTCTCTGCCAATTACCGGCAATTTCAGGTTCAGGAATGCTGTAATCTTCGACTGGCTTTTGTTTACAAGGGTTAAAGATTCCCTGTACTGATCAATCAGGAGTCCAGCTTTTGCCTTATTTTGAGGTGCGTAATTTAAGGCCTGAATTTCCTTTAACGGATGGTCGCTGACATGGTCACTTAATGCCGCAGCTGATTGCATCTCTTCGACAATCCCGGTCTGATGGCTGATTTTTTCCTTTGAAAGTGCCTTTATTTCTGCTTTCCCCATTGGGAGGTACGAATTCATACCCGGTATTGAAGCATAGGCGGAGAATGCGTCAAACAGCGAAAACCCAAACGGATATTTCCTGTGAAGAGCTTCGACATAATCATTGAGTTCAGCTCTTAAACGGTTCACCCTTTCAGCTTCAGCAAGAAACTCTCCCGTTGAAGCCCGGGAAACAATCTCAGTGCTTTGCCTTAACTGGTCAAGCAAGGATGATTTCTTCGTCTTGTTTGAATGCAATTCAATACAAAAGGGGGCAAGTCCTATACTTTCAAGTCTTTTCTGAACAACTGAAAGCGCCGCCATTTTTTCTGCAACAAACAAAACCTTTTTACCGTTGAAAAGAGCATTTGCAATAATATTGGTGATTGTCTGTGATTTCCCGGTTCCGGGAGGGCCATGCAGAATAAAACTTTTGTTTTGATGTGCCGCACAGATCGCCTCAAGCTGGGAAGAATCTGCCTGAATTGGAAGTGCAATGTGAGCCGGATGGTATTGTTTTTCCAATTCTTCTGATGAAAACTGGTTTGTGTCTACATCCCATTGAGCTAATCCCGTAATCAGGCTTGATACAATCTTGTTTTCTTTCAAATGTCTGGCATTGTTGTGAATGTCATTCCAAAGGATAAACTTATTGAACGAGAAAGTTCCCAGAATGGCCTGTTCATCAACATCCCAGCGGTTTTGAAGCATAACGGCCTGCCGGATAATATTGAATATTCTTTTGACATCAACACCGCTTTGATCGCGAGGCAAAGGATCAAGCTCAGGAATCAAAAGCTTGAAATCCTGCCTGAGCATTTCAAGCAGCGTGATATTCATCAGGGCCTCCTCTTCGCGGCTTCGGAGTATATATCCTTTTTGTGCCGATTTACGGATGATTTCAACAGGAAGCAACAAAATAGGGGCATACCGGGGTTGCTGACTGGCCGGGGTTTCGTACCATTTTAATAATCCCAGAGACAGGTAAAGCGTATTGGCTCCGTTCTCCTCGAGTGATAATCTGGAAGCCCTGTAAAGATTTGTCAGACTGCTCACCAGTTCCGATTCATTGAGATAGGTGCGCAAACGTTTTTGAGTCAGCTCATTAATTACGAGGTCGGTCAATGGATCGTTTAAATTCAGAGCCTGATAAATGCCCGGTTGCCTTAACGAATTATCCCAGTCTAATGGGGATGATAATAAGCTAAATTCGTCACCTGCCGCCAGGGCATCTTCCAATTTGTCCAGCTGAACAGAAATAAGAGGAATGGTGCTTCGGGTCATCCTGGTATTCAATAAATTATTTCGAAGGCTGAGATCCAATAATTTACGTTCCCAGAGTTGTTGCCTTGAAAGCTCAGTCTCTTTGTTCAGATTGAGTTTGTCATCCTGTATTACTTCTTTTGGATTGCTAAAAGCACATGCATTTCGGGTATCGTCCGTGAATTCCCACCCATTGTCCGTTTTGACCCGCTGGGGTAAAGGTCTGATTCCTGCATACCTTGTCCGTTTAACATCGACAAAAAAAATGAAATCATCAGGTCTTGTAAGATTAAGGGCCGCAGATTTGGCTGCATTATCAAAAGAATATCCGTTTCCTGAGTTCATACAGGTCGATTCAACGAGCAAAACTTCGTTAATTCCATCTGCTGCTCTTTTTGAGAGCAAGGTGGAATCATCACTTACACAATCGGGGAAAGTATCTTCGATAAGCCATCCCCCGGAAAAAGCATGTCCTTTTACTACTACAAAAAGGGGATGTATACCGATCGCTTCAAGGCACGACGCATATAACAGTGACATGTCGAGGCATGTACCCAGTTTTTGAGATAGCAGGGTATCAATCATGCGGATTCGTTGCCCGGTGGCTTCAAATGTTGCGGGAGGCGTGCAGTAATTAATATTCATTTCCCGTATGGCTTCAAACACTGCAGCCATCTGCTTCTTTACACGATCGGGGTTACGGCTCTCATATTCATCAAATGAAGATGAGCCAGTCCATTGGGAAAGTATCACCGAAGCCCGGCCCAGGATTGGTGCAATGAGCGGATTATTGGGTGTTATATAAGCGGAGATCATCTCGGGCATTATTGTAAGTCCTTGCCATTGATCAAAAGTCAGGATATCTATTGAATAGTCTTCAGCGCTAACCAACAGCTCCTGATCAAAAATCTTTATTGAGATATTTCCTGTAACTCTTTCAGTTAGTTCATATAGAAATTTCGGAGATAATTTCAGGTCGAAATTTGAAAATGCAAATTCATTACCGTCATATAAATCTGATAATTGGGCGGTTATGGGAAGTGCAAATTCAGGCTCAAAGTTTAGAATGAGATTCAGATTATGGTAATCCCTTCCTGACTTATTTATGACGGATAGTTTTCGAATAACCGGAACATGGTTCTGTTGTAAAGCGAAATTTACAACTTTTGCATAAACAAAATCAATTTTAAGATCGGAACTTGTTCCTGGTTTCATGGAGAAGTTGTTAGTTTAGGGATATAAAAATAGACATAAAAATCTTATTTTAAATGAATCTTTCTAAGCTAATTGTTCCTTAATTTCTGACATTAATGCTTTGATTAGTTTGAAAATCTTTCGGCTAATTCAATTAATACTTGGTCGCCGTGAACATTGATTAACTGGAAATACCGAACTTAACAACCAACTATCGCCGAGGATTATTGAATCATTCACCTGTAATTTATATTGTTAAATTTGAGATAATTACTAGACATTTATTACGAATGGTGCAAAATAGTCAATTGAGTCAGTTCGTTCAATATTTATTCAAACAAAAGACAGCAAATGGCAAATTGTGGAAAATGTTTGAATTTATAATTTGTGAAATATACTGATCATTGACTATTTGCATTTCGCAATTTTGTCAATATTGACAAAATTAATATCAAAAGACTGGAGTGCCCTTTTGGTGTTAATGATTGCTATAAAATGCCATATTATGCGTTTTTACAGTTTTCTATCTGTCATATAATCAGTATGATATGGTTTTGAAGTTTTCCCTGGCAGTCAAAAGGTCATCGGTTCGATTCCGATATTCTCCACTTGAAAATCAAAGAGTTGCAATTATTTTGCAGCTCTTTTTTGTTGATGTGTAGTTTTACTGTGTAGTACCGCTAAAAAATTAGCAAACAGTTTATCAATTCAGGTAATAATTCTTGTCTAAATATTGTAATTTTGCATTAATGCAATGCGCATTACAGTAATGCACGTTACAATAAACAATAATTAAGTTTTATGAGATTCTATAACAGGGAGAATGAATTGGAACTTTTGAGTTCAATCAAAAAGCGATCAGCAACAGATGCCCAAATGACCGTTGTTGTCGGTCGTCGTCGTATCGGAAAGACTAGTCTGTTAAAAAAGGCCTTTGAGAATGAAGATACTACGCTTTATCTATTCGTAACCAAGAAAAATGAAATTCTTATCTGTGAAGAATTCAAAGAGGAGATTGAACGTAAACTTCAGGTGAAAACTTATGGCTTGATTACTCATTTTAAAGATTTATTCCAATACCTGATGGAACTGTCTGAAACCAGAAATTTCACACTAATAATTGATGAGTTTCAGGAATTTTATTCTGTTAATCCATCCGTTTACAGTGAGATGCAGAATATCTGGGATGCTTATAAAGATAAGAGTAAAATAAATCTGATTTTTTGTGGATCCATTTATTCTTTGATGAAGAATATTTTTGAGAATTCCAAAGAACCACTCTTTGCCAGAGCCACCGAACGGATTCACTTAAAACCATTCAATGTAAATACACTCAAAGAAATACTCGTAGATAATTATCCAAAGTTCAAAGCTGAAGATTTATTGGCATTTTATACCTTTACTGGTGGAGTGGCAAAATATGTGGAATTATTGGTCAATAAAAAAGCTTTTACATTAGCAAAGATTTTGGATGAAGTGTTCCGGGAAAACTCACTTTTTATCGATGAAGGAAGAAATGTATTGATTGAAGAATTCGGGAAGGATTATGCCACTTATTTTTCAATCCTATCATTGATCGCATCAGCAAAAACATCCCGTTCAGAAATTGAATCTATTCTGGAGATAAGTGTGGGTGGATACCTGGAAAGAATGGATAATGATTTCAATTTGATCCAAAAGGTGCGTCCGATGTTTTCCAAACCCGGGGGACGGAATATTAAATATGCGATTGTGGATAATTTTCTCAATTTCTGGTTTCGCTTCATCTACAAATACCAAAGTGCCGTCGAAATTGGAAATTTTGAATACCTCAGAACCATTGTTGAGCGGGATTATCCAACATACTCCGGGAAGATATTGGAAAGATATTTTACAGAAAAGTTTGCGGCTCAGCACCTTTATTCGGCAATAGGAACCTATTGGGAGAAAGGGAATCAAAATGAAATTGACATTATTGCAGTTAATGATCTTGAAAAGGCAGTGTTGGTTGCAGAAGTCAAACGCAAGAAAGAAAATATAAGCATACCTTTATTGGAGGGAAAGGGGGGAAATTTACAAAATCAACTTAAAGGGTATACATTTGAATACCAAGGTTTATCTATGGATGATATGTAAGCTCCTACCGACTTAGATCGAAATTGAAAATGTGGAAAATCCAACGATCTTATCCTCCTCTGATTTGTCAATAATGACAAAATTTACGAAATACTGGAGTGCCCTTTTTGTGCTAGTGGTTGCTTTAAAATGCCAAATTATGCGATTTAACAGATTTCTATCAACTTCATATTCAATACGATATGATTTTACATTTTTCCCTGGCAGTCAAAAGGTCATCGGTTCGATTCCGATTTTATCCACTGATTATCAATGTGTTACAATTATTTTGTAGCTCTTTTTTTATTCGCACGAACAATATAAAAAAACAACAAAGGACCAGGATCGATTGACATCTTCGATTTAGGATGTCGGGAGAAACAATATAATCGGAATTCAGTTCGTAATTCGCAGTTCGTAATTCAATTAAAAGTTAGATCTCAGGAAGCAAAAATGTCTGATGAATTAATCGAATCAAATCGTATCAGACAGGAGCATCGGGAGGAAACCGAAATTTTCACCTTATGACGACTATTGCCATAAAGTTGTCATAAAAGCAATATGGATGCTTCTAAACACTTGAAAACACTGAACCTTAACTCCCCGAATTCATTCTTCAATGATTCAAACAGTTTGCATGGCTTTCCGTGGTTAATTAGATACAAATGAAAAAGCACACATTTCTTTTTCTCAAGTTTATTATTCAAAATTGCTCCATGAAACTAAATCCAATTATCCGAATAATTGCGGTCTTATGTAGGTATCTTTGTATATACTCACCCTAAATCAATTAGACTGAGCGAAGAAATCAGATATTCACCATGTGGATCAACTTAACTCACAAAACGATGGAAAGTTCAAAACTGAATAAAAGGATTTTGGTTATCTTTTTAGTAATCTTTGCCTTGCTTATTATTGCGGCTCTAATCGGGATTGTATTTCAGTCACCTCTCTGATTTGGAATTAAGACCCGGTTCATTCTATTTATGCCCTTCTCTTTTGCATTGTTCTAAATATTTCGCCTTTAAACGGTTCTTTTTAGCATTTGATTGTAATTTATTTACAATCATTTAATCACCCTATTTTTATTTTGGTGATCTTTACGATATTCTTCCCAATCATTGGATTTTTCCCTCATTTGTCAGTAGCAACTGCCTGTGAAGATTTAAAAGTTATCTTTGAGTAAAATAAATAAGGTTTATTATGAAACGATTCGGCTTATTGCTTTTAATTCTTTTCGTAGGCTGTGGCATGCTTCTTAAGGCCAAAAATTCTGAGAAAAAAGCACTAGGAATCAATGATTTCGCCGCATGGAAAATATTGAAAAATCAGACTATTTCAAATAATGGCAAGCTGGTATCCTTCGAAATTAACAGGGTAAAGGGTGATGGAAATCTTGTGGTCAGGACCATCGGCCTTGAAAAAGCAGATACAATACACCGAGGTTATGATGCCTGTTTTTCACCGGAATCTGATTTTATCGCTTACAAAATTAAGCAACCGGCAGATTCCATTCGCAACGGCAAAAAGAAAAAACTGAAAAAAGAACAAATGCCCGAAGACAGTCTGGGAATTTATGTTTTTAGCCGTAACAAAATTTACACCTTCCCCAATCTGAAACAATTTTCAATCCCAAAAGAAAGTGCCCGGTGGATAGCTTTCCTGACTTTTTTGAAAGAGCCGGCAAAGAAAAACGAGAAAAAAACTGAAAAGAAAATACCGTCATCAGAACCCAGGGAAAAAGCAGATCAGCCGGGCGATCATAAATATAAATTGGTGTTATTCAATGTAGCTACAGGTGATACGGTCTGCTTTAAAAATGTAACCGAGTACTATTATGCGCCGTTGGGACAGTGCGTTGCATTTATAACTCAGGTTAAGGACTCGGTTGATCGAACTCAAGTTACGGTTTTCAACACCGTTAAACAGACAGCTGACGGCGTTTTCAGGCAAATAGGAACTGCAAAGAATGTCACATCGGATGACCAGGGTTTCAAATATGGTTTTTTGTTTTCCCCCGACACGACCAAGGAAAAGGGGTATAGGTTATATTATGGAATGGCCGGAAAGGGAGAACCAAAAGCTGTTGCTGTCCCTGGCGGAAAAGATATGGTCTCCGGATGGACTCCTTCACCATATAGTGATCTGTCGTTTTCAAAAAACAGCTCATACCTGTTTATGGGTACAGCCAGAAAGCCTCAGTCTGAACCTAAAGACACCTTCCTGACTGATGAAAAACCGATGCTCGACATCTGGTCCTGGAAAGATAAAGAGTTGCAACCGCAGCAAAAAATCAATCTGAAGAAGGAAAAAGAACGAACATACAAAGCAGTATATCTAACTGACAAGGATCATTTTGTACAGCTGTGCGATACCCTTGTAAAAGATATCAGAATCATCCAAAAAGGGAATGGACAGATCGCGCTTGGGGTTGATTCTTCACCCTACCAGCTTGAATCGTCCTGGACCGGTCAATCCAATGCTGATTTTTATCTTATTGACATTGAAACGGGAGCCAGACGGATTATTGTTAAAAACAAATTAAGGGTAACCCTTTCTCCTGGTGGGAAATACGTTGTTTGGTATGATCCGGCCGATCGTTCTTTTTATTCCCGGTCGACCGTTTTGAATTCCAATGAAATTCATAATTTGAGCTCAAAAATTCCGGTTTCGTTTTGCGATGAGCGCTGGGATATGCCCGGAGAGCCAAATATCTACGGTATTGCAGGTTGGTCAGAAAAAGATCAAGACTTGTTTCTCTACGATCGCTATGATATCTGGAGGTTCTCTCCGGATGGTTCAAAGGCACCTGCGAATGCAACAAACAACTATGGAAGAACCAATTACCTTAAACTACGCTACATTCAACTTGATCCGGAAGAAGAATTTATTGATTCCGGCACACCGGTAATTTTACAGGCATTTAATGAACACACAAAAGCAGAGGGTTTTTTCAGGGCCGATTTACGTAAAAATACCAATCCACATTTATTATTGATGGAGGACAGTAAATTTGAGAACCTTGGCAAAGCAAAAAATGCGGAAAACCTAATCTTTACAGGCCAGCAGGTAAACGAGTCACCAAATCTCAGAACAGGTAACCTCTCTTTTCAGCATATGACTCAACTTTCCAATGTAAATCCTCAACAGGATAAATATGTATGGCCTAAAGTCAAATTAGTTCACTGGACCACATTCGCCGGAAAACCACTCGAAGGGTTACTTTATTATCCCGAAACGCTCGATCCGAACCGCAAATATCCAATGGTTGTCTATTTTTATGAACGTAATGCAGATAATCTGAATAGTTATACCCCGCCCTCGCCAACACGGTCTATCGTAAACAGGACCTACTACGCAAGCAACGATTACATTGTCTTTATCCCCGATATTGTTTATGAAATTGGATCGCCAGGAAAATCCGCATATGATGCAATAGTAAGCGGGACCCGATACATAACGAGGGAGTTTTCATTTATCGACAGTACAAAAGTTGGCATTCAGGGGCAAAGCTGGGGAGGCTATCAAACCGCATGGCTTATAACCCAAACCAATATGTTCAAGGCTGCAATGGCGGGTGCATTGGTTAGTAATATGATCAGTGCATACGGCGGAATCCGATGGGAAACAGGAATTTCACGAATGTTTCAGTATGAAAAAGAGCAAAGCCGCATAGGTGCTACTTTATGGGATAAACCTTTGTCATACATAGAAAACTCCCCTATATTTTATGTTCCAAAAATCGAAACACCCCTGCTGATGATGCAAAATGACAATGACGGAGCCGTTCCGTGGTATCAGGGAATCGAATTTTTTACAGCGATGCGACGGCTAAACAAACCCGTTTGGATGCTTACCTATAACAACGAAGAGCACAATCTGAAAGCAGAAAGCTGGGCTAACCGGATGGACCTGACCATCCGCATGATGGGTTTCTTTGATCATTATTTGAAAGGCTCTGCAATGCCTGGCTGGATGCAGAATGGTATTCCGGCAATCAGAAAAGGCCAGGATCCCGAATAATGAAAAAATTGCGGACTGTATTTTATGGGGTGATGATTACTCATCCTGAGAATCAGTTTGACTTTGTTGCCCATTTTACGCGGTGAAAATGCAATAATATCCAAAGGTTTTCCATTCTGTATTAGTGGCTGGATGGGTTATCTGATTTTAAATTTCTGATACCGGTTCCACGACCCTTTAAAATCACGCCGGAGAGTGAATTCCATTGTCCTGGGATTTAATAATTCCGGCCCTCTACCCGTCATATAAGTGGGGCATAAGCCAAATAAATAAATGGATGTGGGTATTTAGTGACATTTCCGGATGATTTTAAGTAAAATCAGTCAGTTATTCCCATTTTGGCCTTTCTCTTTACCTCATTGAGTAAGGCTGATCTAAAGATTTGAGCAATATCTAATATCTGTCGCATCTTATTGTTTATCTGATATTTAACACAAACAACCATTATATACCCTAACTAAAAATAAATATTTATTGTCAGTAAGTAAAAGCTGGATTAAAAATATCCTGAAAAAATTTAATTTAGTGATTTTATTTAACTTAATTGCAGCTGAATTCAATAGCAACCCATTAATTTATGAGCAAAGTAAAATTAATTTACAAGGCGCAGGAGACTTATATTAAAACCTCATTCCCAGCTTATTATTATGGATCACCGGATAATAAAATCTATGTAGTTTATAAATCTCCCTATTTGACCCCTTCCGGAAAATCTGCCACCGAATTTATTATTGCGCGGCACGAACAATTCTATTTCAACTACTTAGAAGATAAATTAATTGAATATTATACGCATAAAACACCATTTCTCAATAGTTTTATTGATAAACCGAATCTGATTCTGACCATAATCAAGAGTTCCAAAAACTGTAAAACATATGAAAATGCAGAAGAACTTTTAAATATCTGGATCTCCAATGAGATGGGAAAAGATAAATAACAAGCATTTTCCAAATTTAATTCTACAATATCAAAAATAGGATCATGAAGTTTCTTAGTCGATTTTTTAATTTGAATAAGCAACCCCTAAAAATTGGTAAGAAGTATCAGGGAGGAATAATTGCTTACTTCTTTCAAAAGGGAGATGAGGGCTTCATCCCTATGGAATTGCATGGTTTAGTTGCCGCACCCCTGGACCAAAGCTCAGGCATCATGTGGAACAAACGTGAATATAAAGAGATTAAAAAATCCGGTACCAGGATTGGGACTGGATTGTCTAATACAATGGCGATTATTGAAAGTCAGGGTTCGGGAGATTATGCTGCAAAAATATGTTTTGATTTGGTTATTGACGGATATAATGACTGGTTTTTGCCCTCAATTGATGAATTAAGCAAGCTTTACATTAACAGGCAAATTATAGGAGGTTTCAGTAATAATTATTATTGGAGTTCTTCCCAGTACGGTCATAATACAGCGCAGAATCTACATTTCGAAGATGGTGCCAAAGGCAATAATTACAGGATCCAGCAACTCTGTGTTCGGGCGGTTCGGACATTTTAATTTTTCCTCCTTCTCAATATTCCTCAAATACCGGCTAATCTGCCCCCCGAGGTCACAACTGAAGATATTTTTAAGTGGTTGTATAAATCAGACTCTGTTAAAAGTTTCATAAAGATGAAAATACGGGTGTGAAATTTGCGCATTAACTCAAAGTATTTAATTTTGGGCAAACAATAAAAATCCTAAAAGACATTCGATGCAACTAAACATGAACAAGTTAAAACCGGCGGAAAGACTACAATCGCTGGATGTATTGCGGGGTTTTGATATGATATGGATTATTGGAGGGGGAACCCTGATTGAAGCCTGGGCAAAAGAGACGAAATGGGGCTGGTTTCAGTCATTGGCAGGTCAAATGGAACATGTGAATTGGGAAGGATTTCATTTTGAGGACCTTATTTTCCCTTTGTTCATGTTTATATCTGGAGTTGCTATTCCTTTTGCCCTATCAGCTAAGGCCGGACAAGGGGTTAAAAGGAAAGAGCTATTTTATAAAATTGTAAGACGGGGAGTTTTACTGGTTATTCTTGGTATATTTTACAGCGGGGTTTTGAAGAAGGGATCTCCCCACCTGCGGTTTACTAGTGTGCTTGGTCAGATTGGCCTTGGTTATTTATTTGCTGCCACGATAGTTCTATACACCAAATCTTTAAAAGCCCGCGTTATATGGCTGATTGGCATTTTGGCAGGCATTGCTTTCCTTCAGCTGGCCGTCCCGGTACCGGGTCATGGCGCCGGTCTTTTGGATCGCGAATGGGGGATCAACGCATGGATTGACCGGATGTTTTTGCCAGGAAGATTATTCGGCGGGACGTTTGATCCGGAGGGTTTATTGTGCATAGTTTCAGCCATAACAGTTACGCTGATGGGCTCACTGGCCGGGTCACTCCTACATGACGAAGATTCCGCACCCCGGAGGAAGGCAGGTATTCTGGCCATCGGGGGAACAGCATTAGTAATAATAGCCCTTTCACTTTCACCCGTTTATCCAATTATTAAATCGGCCTGGACCGTACCGTTTAATCTTCTTACAGCAGGAATCAGTTCACTGTTATTATCCCTGTTTTATTTCATAATTGATATTAAAGGCTGGACAAAAGGGTTATTCTCCCACGTAACTCTATTTTTTAAAGTAATCGGAATGAATTCGATCACCATATACTTGGCTTACCGGATCATAGATTTTGAAGGGATCTCCGATTTTTTCACAGGCTGGCTTGTGGGGCCCCTGGGTGTCTGGACAGTGGTTCTTGGTTCTATTGTGCTCGAATGGTTACTCCTTTATTTCCTTTACAAAAAGAAAATATTTCTCCGAATCTGATTAAATCAGATTTCTATAAGATAGCGTAAATTCAAAATTGTATGGCAGGTCTGCCAATTGGCCATTGGGATGAATTATTTTCACAATTAACTTTATTTCCAGGCCTATACCATAAAAATCACAAATAATTCCCATCCCAAATCAAAGCCCGCTAATCGCCAGATAAGAGAATGGTTTCTGCATTTTCACAGATTAACCTGTGTCTATTCCCCTTCAGTATATTTCGTTACAGAAATAATCCACCCGGATTACACTTTTTAAAAAGGTTAAAAGATCATTCAATTTGTATCTTTGGCAAATCATGATCGACTTTTTAATCATCGGACAAGGATTGGCTGGCAGTTTGCTGGCCTGGGAATTGATGCAGCGCGGATATTCTGTCATCATCGTGGATAACGGGCAGGAGAATGCGTCGCAGATCGCAGCCGGGTTAATAAATCCCGTAACCGGAATGCGTTTTGTAAAACCGGAGAATATAGGAACACTAATATCCAATGCAAGCGGTGTCTATAAGCAGCTTCAACTTTTTTTTCAGTGCCCTTTTTTTATTGAAAAACCGATGTTACGGATTTTCAGAACAGAAAAAGAATTGGCAGAGGCAGAAAAAAGAATGAAAAATCCTGAATATCTGCCATATATCGGCGACATCCAAAAACACCCGATCACTCACTTTGACACACCATTTGGTTTTTTGGAACAAAAGCAAACAGGTTATGTGTTGACCAGACCTCTTCTGGAAAGCCTCAAAGCGTTTTTTATCGCCCAAAAAAGCTATCGGAAGGCTGAGCTCGATTATGGTGAAATAAAATTTGAGCCGACTTTACACTGGCAGAATATTCATCCAAAACAGATAATATTTTGTGAAGGTTATCTGGCTACCCGAAACCCCTGGTTTAGATGGCTCCCCTTTCAGCCGGTTAAAGGAGAAATTTTAACCCTTCAACACCAGTGGCCATTGCCTGATAGAATTCTGAATTACGGAAATTGGCTAATTCCGATGAATGACTCTCAAATCAGAATTGGCTCCACATTCGACCGCGAGAACCTCAACACCCAAATTTCAGAAGCCGGGAGAAAAGAGATGTTAAATCAACTCAGTCAGGTTTCATCCGGGTTAGCGCGCTCAGCTGTTATCGGGCATGAAGCCAATATCCGTCCCGCAACATTAGACAGGAATCCCTTCATCGGGAAACACCCGGAATACGAAAACATCCATATATTTAACGGTTTTGGAGCCAAAGGGAGTCTGCAGATTCCCTGGTACGGCCAGCGTTTTGCCGATAGTTTGTTGAAAGGAGTGCCACTGCCACCAATGTGTGATATCCGGCGTTATACTAAAACTTATTTTAAGTGATAGTAGCATCATCCAAAATAAAACCAAACTTCCAGTTTTGTTCGCGACCCTTATTTTTTCAAATTGATGATTTTGAAAAAATTCCGGGCAGCTGCTTTGAAGATCAGTCAGGAAAGATATCGGTCGAAAGAATAGCTACCGCCTTTCATTGTAAACCCCAAGCTCGGCAATTGTAGGATTTGCAGAGAAGCTGTCGAAAAGCACTCTGATTTTGCTCCCCCATACACGGTCAAACCGATGTATTTTCACAGTGTGGGTATTGCTCCCCGTAAAGATCGTTTCCCATTTCTGATGGATGAAACATTGTATTCTGTATTGCAGAATCCCTTTTTTCGCCTCTGTAATAGTTACCATATTCAGCGGCATTTCAACACCCAGATCCACCTCATACCACGGATTCTTAACATGCATATTTGATTCCCAATAAGTCTTAAAATCGTCATCATTGCCCAGATCAGAAATCTGCATATCCCAGCTCCAGGATGAATCTGCAGCCTTATGCTTTGCCAGGTTGGATGAAATCACAGGGGCTTCGCTGACAGCCAGAGCGGCGACCGGCCCATCGTTTTTCCATAAAGTACCGATCTCCGTTAAAAGATCGAGCGCATTTTTGTCAATTAAACCCTGCCGGTTAGGCGCCACATTAAATATAAAATTACAAAACGCTTTATTTAATGGAATAATATTATCCCTTACAATAAAACCTGCATCTTTAACAGGGCTGGAGGGAAAATCTTTTTTCCAGAACCACTGGCTATTAACTGGCAGACAGGACATGGACGGTAACTGATTATTCTCCTTGTCCATCTTTTCTCCGGCATTTTGTTCATACGATTTAATATCAGTGTAAAATAAGGCGGATGCCGGATACTTCGCCGCATTCAAATCCATAACCAGGCAGTTTGGCTGGAGCGTTTTGATCAAAAGGTAAATGTCTTCAAACGGAATTTCATCATAGCTTATACGCGCCCAGGGCGATTCCCAGCCATCGATGAAAAGAGCTGTTATCTCACCGTAATTGGTAAACAACTCCCGGATTTGTTCCTTCACCATTTCCAAATGTTTTTGGGCAATATGGCCTGGCCGAAGGTAATGATGAGTATCGAGAATTGAATAGTAAAGCATAACTTTTAATCCGTTAGCCCTGAATGCATCAACATATTCTTTCACGACATCCCGCTTTAACGGAATGTTCATCACGTTGTAATCGGTAGTTTTGGTGTTCCAAAGGCAAAAGCCACTATGGTGTTTGGTTGTCAGACACCCATAACTCATATTTGCCGATTTTGCCGCAGCTGCCCACTGACTACAATCTAATTTGGTTGGATTAAAATCCGATATTGGGGTATTCGGATCAGGCCAATCGTCAGAAGAAAAAGTCGGAATATTAAAATGGATGAACATCCCGAATCTTAAATCCGCAAATTCCTGCTGCAGCATATGCAATGATTTTTGGGCCGAGAGGTCCAGACACCATAGTAACACAATCAGAAAGGTCACAGTTTTTTTCATAAGCTATATCGATGAAAAAAGAAAGGAGATCCTTTCTTTTCAATTTCGAGGGGAATACAACGATCTACGCCCAGTGGCTTAATTGGCGGAGATTGTTTCGGAAACGGCGGATACGTTGAATTGCCGGAGAATAATAAAGACGGCGGACTTTCGGAAATTCAATTTTACTGAATTCATATCCCTCAGCTTTAAGCGCCTTTATTGCTCTCGGAAGAACCCAATATAGATGGCTGGCAGCCTTTTTTGAATCATGAAAAGTAATGATACTGCCTGCTCTGGCAAAGTCTAATACGTTCTGCAGAACCTCTTCCTTGGTAATATTCTGGTTATAATCACAGGAGATGACATCCCACATCACTATTTTATACCTGCCTGAGAGGTATCGGTACTGTGCCCTCTTTAACCATCCGTGCGGCGGGCGGAAAAGATTCGAGCCAATAAGCCTGTCAGCCTGCACTACATCCTTATAATAGGTGAGATTATCAGATTTAAGTCCTTGAATATGGTGGTAGGTGTGATTTCCAACAGCATGCCCCTCTTCAATGATCTGCTCAAAGATTTCAGGATACCGAAAAACATTTTCTCCAACGGCAAAAAAGGTGGCCTCAATTTTATTCTTGCGTAGCAAGTCTAAAACCCAAGGGGTAACCTCCGGAATTGGACCATCATCAAAAGTCAGATACACCGTTTTTGAATTGTCGGGCATCCGCCAAATGGCGAGTGGAAACCATTTGGTAATGTATTGCGGAAGGTGAACCTGAAGTTTAAATCTCATTCCCTTGTTTATCTATCAACCCAATTTCTGTTAATCAGGGTCAAAAGTATATAAATCTATTCAGAATAAACAATAAATTATTTATTTAATCCCTGTCCGGCTAAATCGGGTTGGTAAACAGAGAGTAAACTATTTAATCTTTTAGCAATATCCTGGCTCAAGACCTTTTCACCATAATGATCTGAAAGGCTGCTCAACTCCCGCATGATATAAAACGAACGTTGCAATTCATCCTGAACAGATGCGCGGAAACGGGGTTCAAGGGTGAAATAGTATTTCAACTCCTCCTCGCAATTTCGGGCCATGATTTTGGCAACCTCATTCCCCTTTTGAGTGGCGGCCGGAAATATGTTCGGCCCAAGGGTCAAACTATCGGTGGCGGCGTTTTTTAACTGGCTGTGTGCCGCGCGGTAATACGATTCAACCATCAACAGGTTAAAGTAGTTATAAGTCACCTTTGCATTGGGAACCAGTTCATTGCAGCGATCAAGCACAGTAACTGCAGAATCCCGTTTCCCCTGATCCAGCAAACCATTGGCCAGTCTGACAAAACTATTCCTCACGTTCATACACATGCGTACATTGTTTTCATCGAGGTAAACCTTGGGATCGTTCATATTACCCCATTTAAACTTATTGATGATATTATTATACATCATATCAGGGCGTATACCTCCAACCTGGCCGCTCGATGAAGGGGTCTTAATCGGAACGAGTCGGTAAGCAAACCCTTCCGTTTGAAAATAATCCTGCAAATTCAGGTATTTCTCACGTCCGACTGTGATGGCAAAATAGATTGGACGTTTCCAGTTGTTGTTGGCGATCATATCCAGAATCATCAGCTCGTCCTTGGTCACATAACTCCCGGTCAGCTTAATCTCCATCTGGGGAACAATCTTGTCGGCATCTTTGGGGTCAATGACATTATTGGCAAGAACGGCAGCTTTGTCAACCGGATAAAATAATTGCCTTGAGGGGATAAAAGAGGCATTATCTGCCTGTTGCAGCTTAGTCCCCGCTTCATCTGAGCGGACAAAATCCATGGCCTCCTTCAGATTCACCGGACGTTTGATCTGATCCAGCACATAAATAACATCACGGGTTCCCTGGACATACTGGTTGCGCTCGAATTTGATGGGTAGCGGATCGGACTCATAAGCCTTGCGCTTCATCTGATCAACATACCAGTCTGTCTGAAAATAACTTAGATTACACACCCGCACATCACGTCGAACCCCTTCAACCATCTGGGCATACCATAACGGGAAAGTATCGTTGTCACCATTTGTAAAGATTATGGCGTTCGGGGCACAAGACTCAAGGTAATCCCGTCCAAGATCACGAGTTGTATATCTGCCGGAACGGTCATGATCATCCCAGTTTTGGCTTGCCATCACGCATGGAACTGCGACAAGAGAAAGGACGGTGGCCACGATGGCGCTTGTTTTGGCAGGCGAGACCTTCATTAAAATCTGGTACAACCAAAGGACGCCAAGGCCGATCCAAATGGCAAAGGCATAAAAGGAGCCGGCATAGGCATAATCCCTTTCCCGGGGTTGCAACGGCTCCTGATTCAGAAAAACCAAAATTGCAAGACCCGTCATAATAAACAGGGACATCACTACCCAAAAATCCTGCTTCCCTTTAAGTCCGGCATTAACCTGAAAAAACAACCCAAGTAATCCGAGAATCAGGGGTAGCATAAAATATTTATTCTTCCCTCTGTTTTGAGCCAGCGATTTCGGCAAATGACTCTGATCCCCCAACCGGATAGCATCAATGAAATTTAACCCGGTGATCCAGTTCCCGTTTAAGATATCGCCATACCCCTGGTTATCATTCTGACGGCCGGAGAAATTCCACATAAAATATCGCCAATACATCCAGTTGATCTGGTAGGAGAAGAAAAAAGTGAGGTTCTCCATAAAAGTGGGCTTCATTACACGCTGGGACTCCCCTTCCCTGGTTGTGACCTGAATGGGTGTTCCCTTGATATTTGCCCAGTTTTGATACTCCTTGACATGATCCGGAGTCGAACTGTACATACGCGGAAAGAAAGTCATAAACCTGCTGTCGTAATTTGGAGACTGCTTATAATCGGCAATTTCATATTTTCCATTACGCTCCACATAATTGGCACTCCCTTTCGAATAAGGGTTTTCGGTATCAAGGGGAGCATTATAATATTGTCCGTATAACAATGGCGTAGACCCATACTGGTCACGATTCAGGTAAGTAAGGAGAGAGAATGGGTTATCCGGATTATTCTGATCCATAGGCGGATTGGCCACTGACCGGATAATAATTAACGCGTATGAGGAGTAGCCGATTACCATCACTGCCAGCGCCAGAATAATAGTATTTGCCAGCGCTTTTTTCTTTTGGATCGTGAATCTTATACCCCAGACAAGCACACCAATAAGCAGAAGTACGTAGATAATTGTGCCGGTATTGAAAGGGGCGCCGAATCCATTCACAAAAAGGAGTTCAAACCATTGTGCCAGGATTAAAACTCCAGGAATAAATAAATAGAGGACAAAAGCGACCAATAATGTTGAAATCGCCACCGCAATAACGACTCCCAGCGGGGTGGTTTGATATTTTCTGAAATAGTAAACAAGAACAACCGCCGGAATAGCCAAAAGATTAAGCAAGTGAATACCAATGGAGAGTCCGATCAGATAACTGATTAAAATAAGCCACCGGTTCGCATACTTATCATCAGCTTCGTTTTCCCATTTCAGAATACACCACAAAACCAGCGCTGTAAACAAGGAGGACATGCCGTAAACTTCAGCTTCAACGGCTGAAAACCAGAAGGTATCGGAAAAAGTATAGGCCAATGCACCAACCGCACCGGCACCTAAAATAGCAATCATTTGTGGCAGTGTAGGATCAGAACCCTTTTCTTCCATTATTTTACGGGCCATGTGGGTAATGGTCCAAAAAAGAAACAGTATGGTAAATGCACTAGCCAAAGCGGTCAATATGTTGCACATAAGCGCTACATGCGAAGCATTACTGGCAAACATGGTAAAAATACGGCCCATAATCATGAAAAGTGGTGCGCCCGGCGGATGCCCCACCTGGATCGTAGCAGCAGTTGTGATAAATTCCGGGCAATCCCAGAAACTGGCGGTCGGTTCAATCGTACTAAGGTAAACAATTGCTGCGACAAGAAATATAAACCATCCTGCGACGGTGTTATAAAACTTATACCCTTTTGTCTTCATAATCAATTTATTGTATTTTATATTTTACACCAATTTTCGGGGAACCACACTTAACCGAATCTCAGAAAAGCATGCGAAGATATTAATAATCTTTATAGGCACGTCAATAGCATGCTTAACATTACCATAAATTAACTTTTAGTTCCTGAAACATTCTTTTACGGAAATGAACAAATAAAGCGAATGTTTCTATTTTTTATCGCCAATCAGTTTGCAACAAAAAAAAATTAGTACTTTTGCAGCCGTCTTAAATAATAAGACATTATAGATTGACCCGTGGTGTAATTGGCAACACGTCTGGTTTTGGTCCAGAAGAGTTCAAGTTCGAGCCTTGACGGGTCAACCATTATTCTGTCCTGTGGTGTAATTGGCAACACGTCTGATTCTGGATCAGAAGAGTTCAGGTTCGAAACCTGACAGGACAACAGAATAAAAAGGAGTTACAGATTTAAATACTGTGACTCCTTTTTATTTGCATAAAATATGCATATTAAAAGCGGATCAAGGATCAATTGATATTTCAGGTGGAGTAAAAGAGGATCAATTGATATTTCAGGTGGAGTAAAAGAATTACGCATAAATTTTGGTTAATCTGAACAGGAAGAAGTTCACGTCCCTCACCCCCCTCTGAGTTGATCTAAACGCTTTGATTTTTGCATTGAA